>OLGB01001429.1_pt1 | contig 28976 bp, 31 predicted proteins | sample 1605691 | NCBI WGS metagenome assembly OLGB01 (sample SAMEA3888925, study PRJEB22519) | human gut metagenome | biome: human gut; feature: human-associated habitat; material: faeces | place: Denmark | collected 2010 | reverse complement strand
TACCGTCCAGATGCTCCAGCAGCTTGCGCCACTGATCATCGCTCGACGCGAATTGTGACCGGGTGGCATGGTATACCGCCACGGATACATCCCGCATCGCCCAGGTCTGCCAGCCGTCCATGATGTGAACGGCGGAGAACTCCCGCTTGTCGAAGTTGATGTCGAACACGCCGCGCACCTTGCCGGTGTTCTCCATGCGAAGGGCGGTGAGTGCGTCATACTCCTGCACCGTGATGGGTCGCCCGTCCGCGAACAGCTTAATGAACAGATCCGGCGCGGAGCCTTTCTCCGCAGTGACATAGCCGCGCAGCTTTACTGCGGCATCCAGCAGTTCCTCACCGGGGGAGGTCTTGAAGTACCACTCCTGTCCACGCTCGGTCACATGGTAGGCGGCGTAGGTACGGGCAGCCTCCCTCGCTTCACGCTCCGCGACGTCCTCCGCATAGATCTCGGCACTGATGCGCTCATACTCACGTTCTGGGAGCTGGTTGCACAGCTCATCCAGCACATCCTCCAGATGCTCCCGCAAGGTTTCATCCTTGAGATGCTTCTCGATGGCATCCTTCCATCTCCGGTCGATCCACAGTGTGATGTCTACATGATCTGCCATCTCACTCACCATTCCTTTCGTCAGTGGGCTGCGCCAACGCGGAGGGGATCTCCTCACGCGGCTGCGGCTTCGCCGGTCTTGCCGGACGGCGGGGACGGGCAGCGGGCGCCGCGCGGCTGTCCAGATACTCCCGCACCGGCTCCGGCACCTCGGATTCATAAAGGCATTTGAGCAGCTCCTCCAACTGCGCCTGTATGCTGGTGTTCTTCTTTTTAAGTGAAAATTCGAGAGCGGCAAGCTGCTCGCTCTCGAATGAGATCGTGACATTTTCTTTTTTCATGATTGTTATTCAACCTCCTGGTAGTAATCGCGGAGCTGGAAGCCCAGCGCCTCCATGTCGCTGTGCTCCATGCTTTTTTGGTATTTTTGTGTTGTGGGTGGTATCACTACCCTCCGGCGGTCGTGCGCGGTCTCAATTATCCCCGCGCGGGGTTTTCCGACGGGCAGAAACGGCCTTTTCACTCGCCTTTCTGCTTGCCTCTTTTTGCGCTTCACTTGCGATCCGCGGGGGCGCGATCTTTATCCATGATTTCGGGATGGTGTAGTCAACTGCCCGCCCGCTGCGGGACACTTTGACGAGCCTGCAATCCTCCGGCCTGTCCCGCGCCAGCACTTCCAGCTTCTGACGCAGTACCTTGTTGTGGGTGTAAATCACGGCGGTCTTTTCTTCCTCGTTGAAGCCGATAATGGTTTCCTGCTCGTAGCGAGCCATGTTCATAATCATTTCCTTCCTTTCAGCCTTTCGGCAGATACGCCCTCGGATTCGTCCGCTCCCCATTGACACGCGTTTCGAAATGGAGGTGCGGACCGGTGGAGCGCCCGGTGCTGCCGGAGAGGGCGATGATATCTCCCGCCTCCACCGTCTGTCCCACTTTTGCCAGCAGTTTGGAGCAGTGGCCGTACAGCGTGGCAAGCCCGTTGCCGTGGTCGATCATGACATAATAGCCATAGCCTCCGGCGTTGTACTTGGAGACCGTCACCGTCCCCGGCAGCGCGGCGCGGATGGGCGTGCCGGTTGGGACGGCCAAGTCCATGCCGCCGTGTCCCTTGCGCTTCCCGGTGATGGGATCGACGCGGTTTCCGAATTCAGAGGTGACACGGCGCTCCCAGCCGGAGCCAATAGGCGAACAGAAACCGTCCGCGCCAATAAACGGCACATCCGCGCCGGGTATCCAGCCCTCTGAACCTCCGGCTATGCCATAGCGGACGAGGCTGTAGATACTGTCGGCGTTGGACTTCTGCTCCGCAGATATTTCCAAGTGAAGAGTGTTTTCAAGATTGCCGTACACGGCGGCGATGTCTGCAACGGGAATCGCCACGGTGTAGCTCTCCTCGGTTTCCGTCCCATCCTCGGCGGTAACAGTGCGGGTGCGTTCCTCGTAGGTTACAAAGCAGTCCACAAACTGGCTGTGCGCTCGGCGGCTGGGGGTGTCCTCCCCAAAGAAAATGGCATAGAAAACAGCCTTGACGCGGATACCGTCAAGGATGTCGCTGTTCTCCGTCATGTCATTGACGGCATCAATGGCGCTGTCCAGCAGCGTGAAGCTGCGGCGCATATCTTCGATGTAGGCGACATATTCCGCAGGCGTTTTGTCCGGGATCGTTCCGCCGTGAAAGCACAGCAGAACAGCGGAATTGTTGTGCTCCGCGCTGCCGGAGAGCAGAGAGCAGATCAGCGCCAGCGTCAGGATCAACGGTGAACAGATCGCCGCCACGATCCAGCCCAGCTTTCGCCGGGTGTCCTCATCCGAGAGAGCTGCAGCGGCGATTTTCGCCAGTGCCGCGACGGGTACCGCCATTACCGTCCACCTGCCGTTCCGAAGATGGCCTGCTTGTACTCTGGGGCCTGCACCTGCAAGAGATAGCGTTCGCTGCCGCACTTGTAGAGGCAGGAACCGCGCTGCGGGTCCCGGATCAGGGCATACTCAGATTCCTCTAATTGGAGGTTATCCATGAAGAACTTCTTATCCACATTGCCGCCGTTGAAGATGAACTGATGGACGGGGATGGAAAAGAGAGGGCGTGTCAGCTCCCGTATCCCCGGCTGGATGAAGTCCTCCAGATTCTGGCTGGCGAGAAACAGGGCGGATTCCTTTTTGCGCACCCGCTTGAGGGCGTTGCGGATGTAGGTGATGACGGTGGGATCGGACAGCCACAGATATAACTCGTCAATGGCCGCTACGGAATTGCCCAGCGTCAGAAGCTGATCCGACATATAGGACAGCAGACTAAACAGTAGCGTGTTCCGCAGATTCTCCGCCATGTTATCTAATCCCTTGACACAAAAGACGAGGAACTTGGAGCTTGTAATGTTGGTATGACCGTTGAAAAACCGGGAATCCGCGCCGCGGCACATGGAGTGAAGCCCCAGCAGCAGATCCCGCAGCATTTCCCGCGGATAGAGGCTGTCTGCGGCCTCGTAATGGTCATAGCTTTCCTGAATGGCGTCATAGAGGTCGGAGAGGATGGGGTAATCGGTCGGCTGCATTCCGGCAAAGTCCGTGCGGTCGGTGATGTTCCACTTTTTATATAATTGCTCCACCATCAGTTCCAGCGTGTCGATGTGGGGCGTATCGAAGCCCTTGTAGACGCGGAACACATCCCGCAGGAAGGAGATGTGCTGGGAGAGCAGTGTCCCCCGAAAAGCGTCCGGCGCGTCCGGGTCTTCCGGCCCGCTGCCATCGTCCCAGCAGCGGGGCTCCAGCAGGTTGATGCGGTACTGCCCGCTTAAGTAGTCCAAAAAGCAGCCGCCCAGGGCGCGGCACTCATCCTCCATCTCGTGTTCCGAGTCCAGAGAGATCACGCTTTTGCCCGCCTCCCGCACATTGCAGAGCAGGAGCTTCAGAAGATAACTTTTGCCCTGCCCGGTATTGCCGAGGATGAGAGCGCTGGCGTTGGTCTTGTCAGCGGCCCGGCGGTCGAAGTCCACAATGATGTTGGAGCCGAAGCGGTCCCGGCCAATGAAGAAGCCCCTGGGATCGGTTTTGCCGGAATAGTTCATGGGGTACAGATTGGCAACGCTCCTGGCAGGCAGGACACGCTCCGCAAAATTGGCAAGCTGGCTGCCGCCCGCGGGGTTGGCGGAGAGAAAGCCCTCCCGCTGGCGAAGGAGCAGCGAATCGGCGCCCATGCGGGAGCGGACCAACTGTGCGGATACCGTGTCCCGCGCCGCGCGCAGCTTTTCCGTATCCGTGGCGGCAATGTCCAGATACACGCCGCAGTGGATGAGGGGCTCCTTTTCCTGCCGCTGCTTTGCCAGCAGCTCCGCCATATCCCGCAGGTTGGCCTCCGCCGTGACGCTTTGCTTGTAATCGTTGGTGTTGCTCCGCTCCATGCGGCTTTTGTTGGTGGCGGCATGGAGAATGGCGTCCTCCTCGGCAGGGGTGACCTGCCGTGCCGTCAAGCGCAGGTTGACGCCGCCCATATCGCCAAGGCCCCGCAGCAGCGCCAGCTCATCCGTCATGGGCGGGTAGCTTTTCAGCGCCATCGCCGTGTGATACCGGCTGCCGAGGATAAAATGGTCGGTGTTGAATTTTATCGCCGCGGGCGCGATCATATCCAGAAAGTCCTTCGGACGCGGGGCCTGCTCCGGCATCTTCTTTTTCTTCTTCTGTTTCTTTTTAGCCATGTACATACTCCTCTCCATCGAAATCACGGAATATCTCCGTGGTGAGATCCTGCCGGTAGTAGATCGCCAGCAGGCGCTTCACATCCTGCTCCTCCGCCAGACGCACACGGAGCCCGTGGTCGCGGATGGTTTTCTCCAACTGCCGCAGCGCGCTTTCATCCGCACCGGATTTTTCATCCAGTGGGAGCACCAGCACAAATTCGCGGGAGGAGGCGGAGGAGAACTGGATGGCGTCCAGATGGGCCATGTCCCGCTCCAACAGCTCCCGCACGGCAGGCTCCGTTTCCTCCTCCAAGCGCAGCAGGTAATACTCCTTGTTCCGCTGGAAGGATTCGCGGGAGTCCAGAGCCAGAATTTCCAGCGAGGGCTGGGTGCTGAGAAGCATGGTGAGGGAGCGGACGCGACCCCGGATGACCTCCGGGGACAGGACGGAGAGGTTGTCCGGCTGGATCAGGAAAAAGACCCGCTCTCCGGAGTCTGTCACGATGCCGTGGGGCGTCACGCGGACGATGCCCATGAGCTGCCGGGTCGACTGCCGCTGGCGCAGTTCCTTTTTCTGTTTCCGATTCATGGGTCCAGCCTCCATTCGTAATATTGTTGCCGCAGAAAGAGAAAACAGGCGGCACGGCGCAGGAAGTCCAGAATGCTGCTGCCATCCACCTGAATGGTGAGGAAGGCATACAGCACCGTGACCACCAGCAGTCCCATGCCGAGGCCCTGTGTCAGCGCCAGCACAGAGAGCAAAGCGCCGATGCCGATCACGGCGATGTCCCGCAGCAGCCAGAGCCACAGCATGGGCTTGGCTTTCAGGTTTTCGGGGTAAATAAACATTTTGTTCCTCCAAAGCAAAACCGCTGCCGAGAATCTCAGCAGCGGTTCGCGCGATGTATTTCTTATTCTTCGGCGGCACCGGTGTCCTCCGCCAGCGCCTGCCGGATGCAGTCCAGGAAGAAGGCGTTCTGCTTGATGCCGTTCCGCTTGAGGTATGCCTTGAACTGCTCAAACAGCTCGGTGGGCACCTGAAACGCCACCGTCCTCACATTGTCCTTGTCCATCTTCACATTTTCCTCCATTTCATAATATTTTGTGATGAGCGCGGTCATGTACCGGCTCAGTGTCTCGCCGGATTCCGCCTGTCGCTGCCGTACTTTGGTATGCAGCTCCAAGGGAATTTCAGCGCAGAGGTTGCGCGTTTTTTCTGCCATAGCAGTTCCTCCGATCTTTTTAATGGTAAAGCTAAGATACCCGAAAGCAAGCGCGAAAGCTATGACCAAAGCCAACGAAACAGCGGCGCGAAACAGTGGCGATACCAACAAAGAGGCTATGCCGCCCGCATGGCCGCGGCGATCCGCGACATAATAAACTCCACACAGGGTATCGCCAGGCTATTGCCCAAAGATTTGTACCTTGCACTATCCGACGCGCCGGGGATGTCTGTCCAGCCGTCTGGAAAGCCCTGGAGCCGTTCACACTCCAAAGGCGTCAGGCGGCGAATGAGATAGGCATAGGATTCTGCCTGTTGGCAAATGAGATCGGTGGCGTCCTTATGCTGACGGGCGCTTTGGGTACTTACCACATCATTCCTCCGAAAGTCATCCACACGCTGGCGGCTGTAGACCGCGTGGCGATCTGCGGCGGTCAAGGTGTACGCCAAATCCTCCTGACAGCCAAGACCGTTGCCGCCGTTTTGCGGCTGCCGGTCTACAATGTTTCCGGAAATACAAATGGTATCAGCGTTCTGCTCAACCAGAGGTATATTGTTACCACCTGTGCCATAACGGGCAGACATGGTGGGCACTACCTTGTGGGGGCCAGTGTAGCGGCTGTCAATGCCGTGATTTTCGTAAACAAGAGGTTGGTGTCCATGCTCCTGTGCTCGGAGGGTTCCGGACACGTTTTCGCTGCATTCCATCACGCTGCCGCCCTGGTCATTCAGACATATAATAGATGGCATGCAGTTCCCACTTGGACTGCCCTTGAGGGTTGGAGCAACCGATTCGTTGTATCCAATGCCGCCCGCTTTTGCGCCTGCTCCGGCGGAAAAACCGGCAACAAAGGTCTGCTGCTTCATCCCCGGCTGTGCGCCCAGCGCGCCAGCTACATCGTGCAGGTCACGCACCTCGTCCCGCTGGTTGGCGGCAAAGGCCATGACACCGTCATAGCCGTCAAAGCCCTCCCCGGCTCTATTTGGCTGTGTCACGAAGGTCTGCATCTGCATATTGGTGAGCTGACCGTCCGGCCGCATGAGCCCCGCTTGGATCTTAAGCGCACGCGCCAGCATCTTCGGCAGCTTCTTGCCGCGCTCAAAGGCGCGGCGCAGGATGCCCAGACAGGCGGTTTTCGATAAATAATACTTTAGAGACGGGTACGCTTCCAGTATGCCAGACAGTGAGACGCGGATCGGGCGGCGGGGCGCGGCCCCGGTATTGAGGGGCCGCTTGCCTTCCCGCCATGGAGATCGGAGCTCCCAATGGCGCTGTCCAAAGAGATCCACGGGAGAGGACAGCAGATCCAAGTGGAAATACGGGATCGAAACCAGTTCGGAGTCCGGCTTGCCCGGTCTGCGCTTGGGCGGTGCTCCGCCCCTTTCAGCCGTGTCTAACCCAAGCATCGTCATCTGCCCGTTCGTGTCGAATCGGTACATCTATGAGACCTCCTTCCCGCTGTTTTCCGTTTCGTCAAATACATCAAATAAAAGCTGGGGCGCAAGCGGCCCGGCGAAGTCCGCAAGCAGAAAAATGCGCTTGCGGCGCTGCGCGACGCCACACAATTGCGCGTCCAGACAGCGCCACGCAATAGAAAACATATCGCCTGCCGTGAGATCACCGACATCGGGCCATCCGTAAGGATAGGGGCCTGGGATAAGTTCGTTGGGAAAGCAGATCCGCACGATCTCCTCCAGCACGATCCGAAAGTCCTCATACTTCGGTTTTCCGCTTGAAAAAGCCCCCGGCAATAGTGATAGGTAATCCTTTGAGGCAATCTCTGGATTTTCCCCCACTCCACACCGTGCATGAGAGTTTCCCCTCACACGGCGTTCCATCGGGATAACAGCATTTTGTTTCAAACACAATTTACACACTTCGTTGCGGGTAGATGGTTTTAGATTGCGTTCAGATTTGCTTGTTTTCGCAGTTTGTTGAGCTTGTTTCGCTGTTGATCATCCAGCCGCAGGGTTTGGAGCAGGCGGGAAATGGTCTTTTCATCAGTGGCATGAACAAGTTGATGGATAGCCTCACTGACTATAACAAGATTTGCGTAGGCATCTGTTCCGCCTGCCGACTTAGGCCGCTTGTGATGGCAGTGAATTTCATGGAGTGCGAGCGTTCTGCCTGTAACAGCGCATTTTCCATACTGTGCCGCATATAGAGAAATACGGTTGTCCGCATACTCCACAGACTGCCCCAGTCTCGGATTACGCATCAGCCATGTGAGAATTTCAATATTGACACCAAGCATCCGATGAATTTCCTCTCGTCCACTCTCTGTGTAGCGATTGATGCTCCGTTTTTTCCCCAATGGGTTCTTATGCCGGATATATCCTGCGGGTATAAGCGGATGTCCTTTCAGAAAGCGAATTTGGCTGCTGTTGCCGTATTTACTTTTGATGTAGCCCTTTTCTAATTTACCCTGTTTGCTTAGTCCCTGCTTACCCAAACGGTTTTTCATTTGCTTGCCGATGGCGAATGCAATGGGCGAGAAGTCCAGATTGACGCAGGTAGCAACACGATAATAATTGTGCATTCCAATTACGATGGAGTTGTAACGGAAGATTTGCTTACGCTGGTCTTGCTCGCTTTTCGGATGTTGAATTTCCTTAATACACTTCGCCAGTTGGTCTTTTACCCTTTTCTGCGCTTTATCGCTCATGTGAGACCGAACGACATACTTATCTCCCTTGCGCTGTGCTTTCATCTTGAATCCCAGATATTCCGAATAGTGGCGCTTTAGGTTCACCACCTTAGATTTTTCTGGGCTGATGTCCAGTTTCAACCGCTCCTTTAGCCATTGCGTTGTTGCCGCATATAAACAAAATGCTTCTTTGCGGTTTCGACAGAACAGCTTGAAATCGTCGGCATATCGAACGATGAATACAGGCTTTAGGTTGCTTTCACGCAGCAATCGGTACTGGTAGCCACGGTTGATGCTGCCATTTGCGTTGAGACGAGTATATTTTGCGTTGCCGTGCATCGGCATCCATTCCCACTGCGACGCTATCCACCAGTCCAGTTCATTGAGAACAATGTTGGACAACAGTGGAGAGAGAATACCGCCTTGCGGTGTCCCTTTACTTGGGTGGAGAATTTCTCCGTTAGACAACACGATTGGGGCTTTCAGCATTTCCCGAATAATGCACAGAAGCCGTTTATCCTGAATTCCCATTTCCCACATCTGTTGAATCAGCTTTGTGTGGTTTACATTGTCAAAGAAGCCTTTTATATCGATGTCCACAACATAATACAGGTGCGATAACTGTATTAGCTGGTCACATCTGGCGATGGCATGTTCTGTGGAGCGATTCGGTCTAAAGCCATAGGAATGGTCATAAAATTTTGCTTCACAGATTGGCTCCAAGACTTGCAGGACACATTGCTGCACGATGCGGTCTACAATGGTCGGGATTCCAAGGGGGCGGGTTTTCCCGTTTGGTTTTGGGATTTCCACCCTGCGGACAGGGCGGGGGTGATAGCTCTTAAACTGCTTTTGAATCAGCGCCACATATTTTTCCTCGTTCAATTTGGCAAGGTCTTGTATGGTGCGCTTATCTACTCCTGCGGTACTGCTCCCTGTGTTTCCTTTGATTGTCCGATATGCCATTCTAATATTTTCCTCACTGGAAATGAGTTCCATAAGGTGAACAAACACTTTGCCTTTTAAGCTATCGGCATACAGACTGTCCAAAGTCTTTTGCAGGTCGTAATACTCCGCATAACGGATTTTGCTTCTCTTGGGTTTCTTCCGCTCCGAAGTCAACACAGGCATCCACTCCTTTTCAGCGGATTTTCTTTGTCATATTCGAAGCTGTGTTTATTGTGCTTTCAAATTTAACTGTTATCTCGACTTGAGGCTATCCCTCCATCATGTTTCCATGATTTCTACGGTACTGTGCCTCTACTCTCACTGGGATAAAGGGCGATTATGCATTCCCGCCCAGCGTTTCTCTGACTGCAACAGTCTCCACGCTCCCAGCTTTCCACGTTCCAATGGCCCTATCATTTCATGCTTTTAGGTGCTCCCTTTGAGCCTGTGTCCAGCTTTCGCCTTACTGCCTATAACAGTATATGGATTTTCATAAAAACGACTTTTACTCATCCACGGACACCCCGCTATGGCGGGTAGTGCCTTTCGACACATTCTGGGTTTAGACCCTTACATTCGGAAGTTCGTCAGTGTTCTGCACACATTCTCACCATGAGCATGAGACACCCGGCATATAGGCAACATCGTCCACCTCTGGACAGGTTTCGTATCATTGATTATGATGTACGGTTGCTCTCTGCCGACTTTACCGAGCTTCTGACACAGATTTATTTGCTTTATCCGCGCCAGTCGGAGTATCAGTGTGGGCGTTTCAGGGCGTTACCCCATCATTCCACCCATCAGGCCATTAGTTCTGCAAGTGTTTTTTCACCATCCTTTCATTCTTGCGCCTGACCTTTTCAGTCAGGAACGTGTCGCACCGTTCTCCCAACACATCCAGCGCGGCCGTATGTTGACGCTCTCCCGGCCACGGGCTTTCTCTGCCAACCGCATTTCACGCACAATGCGCATCTGCTCCATAAAGAGGCCAGAACGCGCGCCGGCAAGACCTGCCCTTGCGCCAGCAACGGAGAGATCTTGACACGGGCTGCCCCCGCAGATGATGTCCACAGGCGGCAGCTCCGCGCCACGCAGCTTAGTGATGTCGCCTACATGGATCATGCCGGGAAAGCGCAGCTTTGTCACCTCAATGGGAAATGCTTCGATCTCCGACGCCCATACCGGCGTGATGCCGTTGCGGACCGCAGCCAAAGGGAATCCGCCGATACCGTCGAACAGGCTGCCCATGGTGATTTGTGTTAACCAGGTCATATCATCACCCTTTCATTTGATCGCCGCGGCGATGGTTCGGGTGGTGTTGACGGCAGCCTGCGCCGTATAAACGGCGCTCGTAATATTGGCCTTTGTTGTGGTGTCCAAGCCGAAGCTGCCGGCGATGCGCGGCACTTCGCCAGCGGAGAGCATGAGCCCCACGCCCATCAGCGCGTGGTCCTTGAACACCATGAGTCCCGCAATGAGGATAGTGGACTGGAGAAAGGCGGTCAGGCACAAACCGATGACCTGCCGCACCCAGCCCATAAAGCCGTCCAGATAGCCCCGTGGGACGCTGAACATATAGAGGGAGCCGACTGCAATTTGAATCAACAAAATGCCGCCTCTCTTTAAGTTTGCGAAAAACACCTTCAGCACCGCGTAGCCCATGAGGATCACGCAAAAAAGGAGCATAACGGGGCTGGTGATGATGCCGAGACCGAAGTGAGAGCTGTTTACCACGTCCGAGAGCGTCTGGATCTCATTGAGCTCCGTTATGATGTCCTGTCCCACCTCACCGATGCTCCGTCCATAGCCGGTGAGTCCTGCGGAAAAGGTTCCCTGCAGCGACACCGATAAGGCATAGAGCCGGACGGGGACGACGGTGAACAGGCTCACCGCCAGAAAGCCCTTGATGATGTTCATCCCGCACTGCTGCAAATTACCCCTGCCGGTGGAGTATTCGATACCGCATTCAAAGGCGCAGACCACCACGCTGACGGTAAACAGTGCCCACGCAAGGCGGGAGAAGAATAAAATGATGGCGCTGACCCATTCCAGTTCAAAAAGTTCCACGCCCATATTGCCCATGAGGGCAAAAAAATTGCCGAGAAAGCCTATGGCCTGCCCATAGACCCAGTCCATGAGCTGATCCAGGACTGTCGCGGCGACAAAGTCCCAAATAAATATTGTTCATTCACCTCCGGAGACGCGACAAGGCCGCCGCCCTTTCGGGCGACGGCCTTGACTGCTGTCTTTACTTATTTCATTGTCTGTCCAAAGCTTTGGGTATCTTTGCTTTCCGGTTCATATCCAAGTTTCTGGCAAACAAAGCCCTGAACGAGCCTGCATTCCTTTAACGCACAGACGGCGTCGGATTCATCCAGTTCTAAATTGGATGGATAGCGAACCTGAACGCCGTATGGCGTCAGTTCAATACAGGAGTCTGCCAGTTGCTCAAACTGCGTGTCTACTTCACAGCACAGCTTACAAAGCTGGATAAGGTCATGCGTTTTGGGCGGCTCTCTGTCGAATTGAACAAGCGTGGCTTTTAGAAATTTTTCGGCAGCCTGTTCACAGTGATAGCAAATAATTTCCACAGGCAGCGGACGCATCGTCAGCAGATGTTCCGCGGCGCTGAGATCCATATAGGCAAAGTCAAGCCATTCGCTGCTCCAGCCGGTGCTCATACAGCAAGACCCCCTCTCTTGCGATTTTCCGCTCCAGAGAAGCGTGTTCCGCTCTCTGATGGAATGCGTTAGAGCGATAAACAATTACATCCAAGGGGACGGACTGCGCTGAAAAGAGCGCACGGCGGATCGCCTTGACCGCGTCTGCCGGACGCATGGAATTTTCCGGGATAATGACGCACAAATCGTAGTCACTATCATCGGTTGGTGTACCATAGGCGTATGAGCCGAAAAGATAGATCTTCTCTGTATCCACAGTTGCGTCAATGATCCGGCAGATATCAGAAAGCTCATTTTTCACAGATTCTGTCATTCGCGCCGCCTCCTTTCCTAATTTTCATTATACCCAGCACACAGAAAATAAGCAACTGATTTTTACCCTTGCACCACTTAGATGCCGATGATGCTCCAAATGTATTTTGGAGCCGTCAGCGTGAAGATGAGGCAGGCAAAGAGGATGGCGGGACCGGTCCATTCAAATTGACCTCGCTGGCGAAAATCAAAATACGCGCCGCCAAGTTTTACGAAGAACGCGATGGCGAGGATCATATCCAGCGCCGGGAACACCACCTTCTCCACCACAGCCTTGATCTGTTTGGCTGCCTCCGTCCACGTCTGTTCCACAGCGCCTGCCACATCGCCGCCCGCGGCAAGGGCGGAGGTGCAGCAGAGCGCGGTCAGGAGCAGGAGCGCCAACGCCAAAATCATGATTTTTTTGTGTTTCAAAATCTCAACCTCCTATTATTTTGAATATCCTCATGCAGCGGCAGAAGCTGTTATCATCTCATTCTCTGCCCAAGCTGCTGTGCAAAGCTTTGTGTCTGCTGCTGGAATAAGCCCAAATATTCCGATATCTCATTTGTGAGCGTCTGGTAGTCCCGGCTGCTTGGCTGATAGACATACCAGCTGACGTTTCCGTTGTCATCCCAGATGTGTGGTTCCACACCGTTTCGGAAATTAGGATTCTTCGTTGCCTGCTTGCCTAACAGATCCGTTAAGCTGACGCGCAGCGTGTCTACAGTTCCTTCGCTGCGGTTTAAAATCGTCATTTGCAGAGCGTTATATTGATTGGAAACGATGCCGGTGACAAACTGAATCTTCGCCCGGTTCTCCTCTCCCAGCCGCACATAGCAGGCTCTGCCGATATAGGTGGCATCCGGATAAGCACTGCCTACGATTTTTCTCAATTCCTGTTCAAAAAAGTTCATCATATTCCCTCACAAAACGGGGATGCCGTCCTTTGCGGAGCGGCATCCGGTGTTGTTAGCTCTTAATAACCGGTGCGAGGCAGGGGCTTGCTGGGAGCATAGACGCGGGTGACCCAGCGGGAGGTGGCCATGATCCACTGCCCGTTGTAGACGCCGCCCGCGTCCGCCTGATTAACGAACTGCGTACCGCCGGTGAGCTTGGCAAGTGCCTTGCAGTCCACGCGAGGGGCTTCCACCTGCCGGAAGTTGGCGGGGACGATGCCGAACGCAGCCATGAACTCCGTCACATACTCATTGGCGGCAAGTCCCAGCGCCGCGGGGGAAGCGTCCAGCACATAGTTTTTGGATGTGTTCAGATTATCCGCCAGTGCGCGCCAGGTACCGCCGCTGAGATTGGTTCGGTAGACGATTTTATAGTTGCCGGGGGTATTCCACGTGCCGGTGTAAATCTTTTCAAGCCGCACCGCCTTGACGGGCAGGGTGTCACGCCAATAAAAAGATTCCAGCGCCGTGGTGGAGTTGTTGGCAATACCGGTGAAGTTGTAGCGGACGAGCTGCCCCGGCATGACCTCCACATAGCCGGTTTTCTTGATGGAAACGTTGGTAGACAGGCTCTTGTTGGTCATGCTTGCCTTGACGATCTGACCGGCGTACTCGATCTCTACCTCGATGGGCGTCTTATCCAGCCCGTAAAATTCCGCCGCCTTGGATTCCACGATCTTATACCGCGCCAAAGGCAGGGGTTTACTCACCGCTAAGCCGTTTTTGTCCGTCTTGATCGTATCCACCAGACGGTTGGTGCGGGCGTTGTAGATCTCAAAGACGGTGTTGGGAATGGGCGTCCCGGCAGGCCAGCCATTCATGGCGTTGTAGTCGGCGCTTACCTTTGTCACTTGGATCTGGCCGGTGATGGGGGTATTCTTCCATTCGATTTCCGTGGTTTCACCAGACTTTACATACACGGTCTTTTTCTGCGTGTCGGGGATATAGCCCTCATTCTCCAGTTCCCGCAGATAGTAGCGGCCAGCGGTCAGGTTTTCAAACCGGACATAGCCCCGGTCATCGCTGGTTTCCTGCGCGATGGGGTTGTTGCCGCTGTCATAGAGAATGAAGGACACGCCGGGGATGCCCTCGCCGGTGACGGCGTTGACCTTGTGGATCAGAATGCCGGAGATGGCCTTGTTGGTGATCTCCAGCGTGGCGGTCTGCCCATCCCTGACCTCGACCCGATGGGGTGTGTCATCCAGACGGTAGCCCTCGGCAGCTTTCAGCTCCGTCACGGTGTACCAGCCGTTTTCCGCTTCGGGGAGATGGATCACGCCGTTTTCATCGGTGGTGCAGGTGCCGACGATCTCGCCATCCATTTTCCGGATCTCAAACTGGACACCGGGGATGCGCTCTCCGGTTTTTTCGTCCTTCTTAATGACGGTAAGCCCGCCCGCGCGGACGTTATAAAAGCGCAGGGTCTGCACCTCGCCCGCCTTGATGAGAATGGATTTCGGGGAACTATCCAACACAAAACCATCCACGGTCTTGACCTCCCGCGCCGTAACGGTGGTGCCGGGTTCCAAATCATGGATAACGACGCGGCCATTCTCATCGGTGATGAACTCTCCGTTGCTTCTGCCCACAACAGCGCCGCTGCTGTCGGTGACAAGGAAGGTCACGCCCTTCAGCGGCGTTGTGGTGCCCTCGATATACTTTTCAATCACAAGGGTGGTGCTGGGCGTGTTGGTGAAGTGCAGTGTCTGGATGTCATTGGGGTTGACCACCACCGTCTGGGTGCGGCTGGCCTCGTCGATGGTGTAGCCGGGAATGGTGGCCGTTTCCGTCACTACCAGCGTCCCCACCACACCATGGATGGTAATTTTGCCGTCCTTGTCGGTAAAGTACAGGCCGTTGCTGCTGATCTGCCCATTTTCAGCGGGTACGAACGCGCCGGTAGAGGTCGTCACCTTGAAGGTTACGCCCTGCAAGGGCTTCCCGGTGAGGGAGTCCCGCTTGTCGATCACCAGGGTTCCGGCCTTGGAGTTTTTCACGATGACCGTCTGCGTATCGCCGTTTTTGCCGATGACCACGTTTGTGGACGCACGATCCATCACATACCCTGTCGGGGCCTTGATCTCAGTCAGCACATAAGCGCCGGGGGCCAGATTGGTGATCGTGATCTCGCCCTGCCCATCCGTGGTAAAGATACCGTTTTGCGTCAGGGTCGCGGTGCCGATCACGCCGTCCAGCCCCACCTCACATCCAGCGGCAGTGGTCACCCGGAACTCCGCGCCGGGAAGGGGCTGACCGGTGGCGCTGTCCCGCTTCTGGATGATGAGCTTGCCCTTGGGCTGGTTCTTGAAGGTCAGGCTGACCGTGCGGCCTTCCTTGATCTGAACGGTCTGGCTCTGGGTATCAATGATATAGCCGTCCGGAGCCTTCGTTTCCGTCACAATGACGCTTTTGCCGGGTTTCAGGCCGGGGACGCGGATCTCGCCGTGCTCATCCGTCCGGAAGATGCCGTTGCTGTCCCCAATCAGTGTGCCGTCCGCGTAGGTGATCTTGAATTCCGCGTTGGCGAGGGTCACGCTGGGGTTCACGGAACAGACCTTGCGAATCAGCAGGATGCCGTCCGGGGCGTTGTCAAAGCGGACGGTGACAACACTCTGCTCACCACTGTCCGCCAGATAGATCGTTTCCGAGGCGTTGATGATGGAGTACCCATCGGCAGGGTCAACCTCCTCCACGATATAGGTACCGGCGGTCAGCCCCGTCCAGATGGCGGTGCCATTCTTGCCGGTGATCTTCTGCCCGATGGTCGTGCCGCCGGTGCCGGAGGTGCCGCCCAAAAACCGCAGCTGGAAGGTGCAGCCAGGGAGCGCCTCATGGGTCACGCTGTCATACTTCTCGACGACGATGGCGTTTAGCGGGGTATTCTGGAAGGTCAGGGTCTTGCTCTCACTGCCGTGGAGGATGATCTTCTGGGTGGAGGGTTCCTTCATCTGGAAACCGGGAGCGGGTTCCACTTCCGTCACGGTGTACGCGCCGGGATAGAGCCGCTTGCCCTGCTCATGGAGCCGGATCTCGCCCTTGGCATCTGTGAGGATATTTCCGTAATCGATGGTGGCAGGGGCCTCGGCGGATTCGCCGCTGCTGGTGTAGGTGATGTGGAACTTGGCTCCCTCCACAGGAGCGCCAGCCACGCTGTCCTCCTTGTAGATGGTGAGCTGTGGCATTTTCCGATTCCGAAAAGTGACATTCACCTCGTCACCGGCGTTCAGGCTGACGGTCTGCTCCCGGTCGGCGTTTTTGCTGGGCAGGTAGTACGGGGCGGGAACCGACTTTTCCGTGATTTTATAGCTGCCGGGAGCGACGCGATCCGTCACGGTACCGTCTGCGCCGGTGGTCCAATCGGCGGAAAAATCACTGTCGATGCCCTCCACGGTGAACACGGTGCCGGGGATGGGCTTGGAATCCTCCGTGTCGATTTTGATGACGGTCAGCCGGGGCATTTTCAGGTTTTCAAATACGAGGTTTTGATCGTCGCCGGGGCCGAGGTAGATCGTCTGGATCGTCTCACCGCCCACCACATAGGGGTCAGGGACGGATATTTCCTTTACCTCATAGCTGTCAACAGGGACAGCGGTGAGAGCCGCCTTGCCGTCCGGCCCGGTGGTGACGTCCTGATGATAGCCGTAATGGATGCCCTTGATCTCAAAGACCGTGCCGGGGATGGGCTGCTTGGTCTGCTTATCCAGCTTCTGGATGGTCAGATTAGGGAGCTTCTGGTCTTTGGCTGTTACAGTCACGGTGCCGCCGCCATTGACGGCAGCCTGATCCACATGGGCGCAGACGGGGGCGGTCAGCTTGGCGTAGGGGGCGGGAGCGCTGACCTCCACAAAGGCGTACATCCCCTCCGTCACATGGGGGACGGTGATCCTGCCGGAGGCGTCTGTGACCTCCGTGCCGATCAGCTGCCCGTCCCGGAGAACGTGGAATACCGCGCCGGGGAGGGGGCTGTTGGCATCGGTCAGCTTGATGAGCTGGATCTTCACCTTCGCGTCATTCTCAAAAACGAGAGATACGTCCCTTTTGCCGTCCCAATAGAATTCCTGACGGACTTTGCCGGCGTCCTTGCTCAGAGAGTAGCCGTTGGGCGGCGTCATTTCTTCCGCCACATAGCTGCCGATGGGCATGGTATCCCAAGGCACATCCGTGAGCGCGCCGCCCACTCCGGTGGTATAGGTGCCGGTGAAATTGTTATCCACACCGGTGATCTTGATGACCGCCCCGGCGAGACCTCTGGTGGGATCATCCGCGTCCACCTTGCGGATCTTACCGGTGGCGGTGACGGTGGGGGTGTCCGTAAAGGTGATCGTCACGGTGCTGCTGCCATTATTCGGCAGGACTACATATTCGGGCCCCGCGTTGTCGATCTCGTAGCCGTTCGGAGCCGTCGTTTCCGTTACGGCGTAGGTTCCGGCGGCCAAGGGAGAGAAGGTATAGGTGCCATCCGCACCGGTGACGATGTCCCTGGAGAAGGAGCCGTTGGTGGATTCCACATGGAACCGCGCTCCGGCAAGGCCCTTGGTGGGATTGGTGGCGTCTACCTTCTTGACCACCAGCGTGTACCGCTCGTTTGTGACGATAAGACTGCCGATCATAACGCTCTGGACGGTGCTGGCGGGGTGGGTGGCAGAGCCAGCGCCGGTGAAGGAATACTCTTTTACGTCGCAATCGCCCCAAACATCCTGCTTGCCAAGATCCAGGATATATTTCGCCCGGTCCCGGAATGTGGTGCCGTCGCAGGTCTGGTCGATGCTGGTATAACTCGCGCCCTTCAGCGAGTTCCAGACGTACATCAATTCCTCCGCGCAGGCGGTGGCGGGATCACCCAGGGAGCCGTCCTTATACCGCCACACGATGGCCTGTACCCAGGCGTTCATGTACCAGCTATAACCGGAATCCCAGAAGTCATCCACGCCAAGGGCATGGGCCTTGTCCGTGAAGATGCCGAGGGAGTGGGCGTAGTAATAGGCCATCATCATTTTGACGGTGGGATCGGTGACGGGCTTCGGACTGCCCCAGGTCTGGCCGATCAGAGAGGTGCCCATGCCGCCGCCCTTCGTCCCGCAAAAGCCCACGGAGGTCTTTCCGGCCACGCCGTAATACATCTGGTGCATTGTGCATCTGCCAAGGCTGGCGGACTGATAGGAAACACCGCTCATGCCGAACCGCTCTAATTTGATGGTGTCGGCCCCTGCCGCCAGCGCGGTAGTGGGGAGCAGGCCGAGAACGCAGATCAGGGCCAGCAGCATCGCGGTCACGCGATTTTTCAATGAATGCCATGTCTTTTTCATCGTTATTTGACCTTTCTTTTTAGATTTGCTCATTAGATTTGCTCATAAGAAATGGCCTTCCGGCAATGCTGGAAGGCCATGTGAGTCTGTCGATAAAGCAGAAGATTCTCCACGACGGTAAGGAAGGGTGTGCGCGGGAAACCCAAGAAGGGTGTCCCGCGCCATTGAAATCCTAAGTTTTCAGAACTTTTATAATGTTCTGAAAACTTGTTCAGCGGGGAGAAAAAACTTTTTCGACACGCTGAAATGGCCTTCCGGCAATGCTGGAAGGCCATGTGAGCATATTGAGTTATGCGTAGGTTATGCGTAGGGATTGTGCGCGTTGGGATCACCGACGAACAGGAAGCAGATCGTTCCACCCTCATCAGTTGAGATCCCGACGCCGATGGTGTCGCAATCAGGGTTTATCATTGCCTGGAAGTGGCCGGGAGAATTCCGCCAATTTTCCACTGCCCGCTCTGCGGTTTCAGAGGCGGGCACATTTGCGAACGCGGTGATGTTCGATCCAAATCCATGGGGATACCCGGAGGCCGCTACCGCCTCGCACTCCACCTTATTCTGGTGGTATGTGACACGCAGGGACGCGCAATGCTGCGCCGCGTCCATCAGAGCGGCGTTGACCGTCAGCTCCGGCACACCGTTTTCCCGGCGTACCTGATTGACCAGCCGGACGATCTCCTGCCGCGCCGCGTCTGTCTGACTGGAGCCGGATTCCGGATTACTCGCGCCTTGCTTGCCGTCAACTACCGTCAGCGTTAAAGTGGCGGTCTGGCCATGCTGATCGGTCACGACCACGTCGGATGTGCCGCTGCTGACTGCGATTGCGGTCCAGAAGCCGGAGGCATTCTCAACGCGGATGACATTGGGCTGCGTGGAGACCACACTTTTTATTTCCTCACTGGGACTGATATTCAAGCCGCTGCGGTCTCCGGGGCGGAGGGTGCTGCCTTTGTAGCTGCTGACGCGGATACCGGATGCGGCAGGGGCGATCCCCGTGTATGGATGCCCGGTGTCGATTTGGACTCCGGCGTTCCAATACACATTGAAACCGACCTGTTCGCCCATGTCCCGCAGCTTCACATAGTTGTGTCCCGCAATGTTGTAGGCTTGCATTTCCACCTGCTGACCATCCACAAAGATGGGCTGCCAGGTAGGTTCCGCCGTGATCCCGGCCGCGACTGCGATAGAGCCGCCGGTCAGCGCCGCGCCGATCACCATGCCGGTGAGCATCATACTGACATTCTTTCTCACATTTTTGCTCTCGTTCATCTTTCTGCCTCCATTCTAACTGTGTATGTGTGAAAATCTTCTTCGCAGCTTCACCATATCACAAGTGAGGGGCAGAAGTCGAACAGAACTGATTCGGCAAAAGGGAGAAAGATTCAGACCTCCGCTGCGGTGACGCACCAGCGCTGGTCCCGCTGGTTGCGGACGCAGGTGTAGAGCGTCAGCATATTTTCACCGGAGTCCGCAAGGCCGCTGCGGTCTGTCTCGCTGACCTTGCTGACGTCCGTCACCTGATAGGTGCGCGTCCCCAGCTTGGTGGTCAGGGTGATCTTGTCGCCGATGTCAAGCGTGTGGATCTGGCCGAAGTAGCTGTTGGCGCCGCGGTTGTGGGCGGCGAGGCAGACATTGCCCTCCCATATGGAAGTGTCTTCAAAATGTCCGACACCCTTGACGAGCGTCTTGCTGTCCGTGCCCTGATAGATCCTTGCGCTCAGACCCAGCGTGGGAATCTCGATCTTGCCGAGGGAACCATTTTTGTAGTAAAGATCGCTCGCCACCTCCGTAAACAGCACGGCGGGCTGATAGCCGCTGCCGCCAATCACCGTGCTGCCGGGGGTGACAACGCCGGAGGCACTGCCGCCAATGACCGCGCCGGACGCGGGAACACCACCGGGGGCAAGGTTGGGCGTGAGGTACTCGCCGGTATGGAGCGCATTCATGCTCTCCGAGCCAAAGGCAGGCGGAATGAGCGCTGCGTTCTTACTCACATCCTCGTTGCGCATGGCACCGCCATCCGCCGTGTGGATCACCTCAATAGAGGTATCCCTGCCGAAATCATAATCGTCCGGCGCGGCGATGCTGTACTCTAACGCATATGCCGGAGCCGCCAGAGCTGCTGTCATGCAAAGGCTCAGGCAAAGGGTGATGATCTTTTTCATTCTTCTGTCTCCTCCTCATCTGTATTTTCTCTTCTGCGTTTTACCAGCAGCGCACCGCCGACGCCCGCACCTGCCGCAGCCACGATCCCAATGGGGGTGAGCACATAGGACCAACGGAACGCGGACGCCGTGGCGGGTGTCTCCGCAGGCTCCGTGGGCTGGATGGGCGTTCCCTCAAAGATGGCGACATACCGGACACGGTTGAGGACGATCCGGCTGACCGTGCCGGTATAATCCGCCGTGACGGTGTAGCCCTTGACATAGCTGCTGGTGGCGCTTCCGGAATAGGTGGCAACGGCCGTGTAGCGGTCTGCCACAGCGTAGCCGTCCAGATTGGCGGTGTTGTCCGTCTGCCACTGGATGTCCGTGAGTGTCAGGGTCTTGCCGTTTTCCGTAATGGTTTTGGGAAGATACTGCGTGTCCTGCTCGGCAAGATTGGGATAGCTGCGCTTGGTGGAGATTTCCCTGGTGGAGCTGCCGTAGCCGGACGGCTCCACCTGCACGGTATCAAGTCGGAGCGTCAGGGTTCCCATGAGGCCGTCATCCGTGATGAATTCCCGCTCCTGCGGCAGCAGCGCCAATACAGATTCCATGTCTTTTTTGGCGCTTTCAACGGAAATGTGCTCTGTGTGCTGGCGGCTCTCGTTTTCCGGAAGCTCCTGCTTCAGAAGGTCCGTCAGGGTGTAGTGAAAGCCGTCCTGACGGAAGTCCGAGCGGGGGATACCGGCAGGATCGTCTTCGGGACTCAGGTCATAGATCTTTTTCAGCTCCGTACCATCGTCACTGCGAACGATGGTGGTGGGGTAGCAAACCTTGGCGTTCGGTGCCGCAGGTTCAAAGTCCGCCGCCAGCGCGGTGGGCGTCAGCGCCAGGGTCAGGCACAGCGCCGCGGCGCAAAGGGAAAGCATTCGTTTCATGTTGTCATCCTCTTTTCTTCATTTTATAGTGATCTCTTGTCTGCTCCAGCAGGAGGTCATATTCCCAAGGCTCCACTTCTAAGGAGAGGTAGGCCCCATCCTTCGTCATGCCGTCCACCCGATAGCGCAACACCAGAGGAAACTGCCGCTGCTTTTTCACATCCTGGGGCGAGAGCCAGCCAGCGCCTTCTACAAAAACAGCGCGAATGGCGGAATCGTAGTTTTCCTCATAGCCCTGCCAGAGAAGGGCCTCCCGCAGTTCTTTCCGCGGCTTCTTGTGCTGGGGAATGGGGATCAGGCGCTCCGGCTCCAGCAGAAAACGGGGACGCAGGCTTTCCAAGCAAATATCCAGCGCGTCTTTCAGGGCAGCGTTCTTTTTCGTCAAGCCGTCGCGCCAGTGATCTGCCGCCAGAACATCCTCGCTCTGGGCATCGCCGGGGAAAAGACGCACACAGCGGATGAGCTCATAGGCGTGGGTATCATCCGCCATGCCGAGGACGCGGGCCCCATCCATAGGGAGCGACCGGTAATGGGAGATCGCGTCATTCAACGCGGAAAAACGCTTCACACCCCAGCCGGATCTTCCGGGCCGAAGATCGTCCACGGTGTAATAGGTCATGCTCATGCAAGTATCCTCCTCACTTCATTTTCATACCGCCCATTGTGGGGGCGTCCGTCTGTTCCTGCGTTTTCAGCTCCTTCAACTTTTCCCGCGCCCAGTCGGGCAGAAACTTGTCATCCAGTACGCCGATGAAATCCTCCCGGTTCCATCTGGCTGTTTCACCGTCCGAGAGGCAGGTGGCAAAGACTGCTCGACCACTGGAATGAGGCTCGTATCCAAAGCCGCTCCGAGCATACCAGAGCTGGTTTTCCTGACTCCAATACTGCTCCCGCAGCGCCTCCGGTGACAGCACCAGCACCTTTCCGGTATAGTCCTGCTCGGCGCGGTCACCAACGCAATGCTCCGCGCCAAAGAGATTTAACGCCTGCACTGCCTTACGGTAGAAAGTGACGAAGCCATCCAGCACGGCCGGATGGCTTCGGACAACAAAGTCGCTGTTGTGGTTGAGATCTGTGGGGATGCAGGTGCGCTCCGCCCACTGCTTGTTGGCAAGGCCGAAGCGCCCGTCCCACTTGAGCTCGTGCAGGGTATTGGCAAGCACCCACGCGGTGCGCTTGTAGCCGTATTCCTCCAGCACCGGCGTGATACAGTTCTTGTCCAGATGCATTCCGTCGAAGCTCTGACGGATGGCGTCCTCGATGGCGTTGCGGCAGGCGATGTTCGCCTTGTGGCTCTCCCGCCAGAGAGGAAGCTCGTTCCGATCTCTCGCCTCGGCAGAGGAATAGGGGTAGAGATAGGTGTCATTCATCATGATCCAGTTCCTCCTTCAAAAGCAGGAAGAGCCCGGACAACGAAACGCCCGCGCCTTTCAGCAGATCGCGGAAGTCATCATCCAGACTCTTCATCATTTCATATACATTTGTATCAGCGTCGGACCGCAGCACCAGCGTACCGTCCTTCACCGCACATTCAAAATCGCCTTCCTCCGGGTCGATGCCGGCCTCTGCCAGCATACACAGCGGCAGGACATCCTGAAAACACTCTTTTTCCCAATGGCATCCATCGCAAGCGTCATTTTCGGTGCCGTGAGCCAGAGCGCTGCTTTTTGCCAGTCGGAACAGAAGCTCCGCGTTGATCGCCGTCAGCAGCTGGAAGGTTTTCAGCGTTTGCGCAACGGACAGCTTTTCCGGCAGCAGCAGAACGCAGCCGTTTTCGGTATGGATCGTCAGATCGCTGGTTTCGGCAAGGCCGGAGAGCTGCAGCGCGGCGCGGGGAATGGTAAGGGTCTTGTTCGCGGGGTCATGGTTCAAATGAAATTTCATGTTGTTTGTCTCCTATTGTAATAAGTTTTGGTTGGAAACCCGGCATCCGGCTGGGCTTTCTTTCCGTCTTGGTGGATGATTTGGAATGTGAACCAGCTTCAGCTCCCACTCGCCCAGAGACTCGTCAAAGAGGTTCAGTTGACGGGTCATATAAGGGCGGGGGTCATAGTTGGTGATGATGAGTTCGCCAAAGGACGCACCCTTTTTCTGAGACAGCGGGTTGCCACGCTGGAAGGATAAAATGTACCAGTCTCTATAGAGTTTTCGGATAAATGGGCAGTCATTGTAGGAGAGGACGACATAGCCCTTGCAGGCAGACAGCACCTGCCACAGCCGGACATGGAATTTACGGAAACGTCTGGTTTTTCCCACGATCCGATAGATCCGCTCCGTTTTGACATAGGGTGGATCGGCATAGATGAGACCGTCTTTTCGGTCCCGCTCCCGAATGAGCTGCAAGGCGTTTTTGTTCTCCAGCGGCACGTCCTTCAGCCGTGCGGACACAGGCGGAAACAGTTTCAAAAGGTTTTCAACATCCATGCCCTTTACGCCGAAGGAGGTGACCGTCGCGCTAAAGCTGCCCCGGATGGCGAGGTAATACGCCGCCGCCCGTTTTACATCGAACAGTGCCAGCCGCTCCTGAAAAATGGGGAGCAGCTCCCCGGCCTGTTCCTCCGTAAAACAGGAGCGGTCGCCCAGACACGCGATCTCCGCCTGCACATTTTGAAAGTAGACCTCCTTGTGGGCAACAAAGTCGCGGTAATACTCGAAAAGCCTGCGGCTGTGGATGGGCAGGAATTTCAGCTCCCGCAGAAGAACGTTGGAGCACTCCTTGATGCAGGAATACAGGTTCACCAGCTCGGCATCCAGGTCATTATAGATGTCCAAGCGGCTTGGGTCCTGGGGCAGAGCCAGCAGCACCGCGCCGCTGCCGCCGAAGGGCTCCACATACTGCGCCAGCTTCGCCGGGAAGGTTTGCAGGATGTAGGGCGCGATCTTCTCCTTGCCACCGATCCACGGAAAGGGCGGCTTAGCCATGTCCGGCCTCCCCACGCTCCCGGAAGCGTTCCATAGACCGTTCCAGACCGCTGATGGCCGCCTCCAGTCCGGATACCATCTGCTTCAGCTGGCGGATGGTGTCATAGACCTCGCCGGCATTGGTGGCATAGAAGTAGCCGCTGCGGTCACTGGCAATGGGGTGCTCCTTGCACCGCAGCCGGTTGACCTGCTTTCGCAGGCAAGTCCCACTGATATGGAGGGTCCGTTCCAGCTCCGTTCCGCTGGCGCGGTTTGCTTTTCCTAAACAGGAACCTTCGAGATATGCCAGAATTTTTTCGTTTTGCATTGTGATTTCCTTTCCGGGGCTGTACTCCCGGAGGAAGGGACAATGCGCAAAAAAGAAGGAGCCGCTTTCCCCCTCCGGGAATACGGCCCCTAAGTGTGATTGTTTTTCTGAATGTTCCGTTCTTGCAGAACGGCAATCGCCCTGTATGCTCCTGTGAAACAAACGCCATCTCCCATATAATTTAAGAACGGATACCGTTCAAAAGGAGATTGCGTATGGATCAGGTCGCATTGGGTAAACGGATCAAGGCCGCTCGTGAGCGAGTCGGCATGACGCAGGAAGATCTTGCTGCCGCTGTGGATTATAGCGTGGACCATGTGAGCGTTGTAGAGCGGGGCGTGAAGCCGCCAAAGCTGGAAAAGCTGGTTGCTATTGCCAATGTGCTCAATGTTGGGACAGACGAGCTTCTTCAGGATAGTTTGAACGCGGCGACGATGCTCCGAGCCACGGAACTCTCCGAGCGTTTGAAGACACTCTCCCCAGACGGGCAGCGTAAGGTGATGAATGTGCTGGACGCATTGATCACCGAATTCCAGTAACAGTACAACAGAGGTTTGCTTTTTGCAGACCTCTGTTTTTTTCGACCGCGTTCGACATATTTCCCGTAGACTCCTGTGGTATTATAGTTCCATAAGAACGATAACCGTTCTAAAAAATAAGGAGTGAACACTATGAAACAAATGAATGTTCGTGCCGAAGCAGCTCTGCTGGAAGTAGCCCGCAGACACCATACCACCGTGGAAGAGGTGCGCAGGGAGATCCGTCTGGCTATGGCGATGGCAATGTGTAACCCTGACCCTGCTGTACGGAAAATCTGGGGTGAGATTCCCTGTGATGGAAACGTCCTCACGCCGGAGGATCTCATCACCTATGCCGCAATGCAATGCCGGGAAAGGGAGTGCTAAGGGCGCCTTGCCCGTTTCACGGGTCAAAACGGTGTTATTTCATCTTCATCTCCATTTTCTGTGTTTCCTGCACCGGTGTCAGCATGGGCTGATAGTCCGCGCGGTGCAGCAGACCGTAGGGCGAGAGTGTGGCGTTGTCCTCCTTGATGAGGTCGCAGCCGTAGGCGTAGAGGTTCACATGGGAGAGCAGCAGCTCCGCCGAATGGTCATCCGTCATGAAGCGTAGGTGGTCAATGGCAGTTTCCTGCGGTGAGCTGATCTCCGGTGTGAGAACGTAGTCATCCAGACACTCTGTCAGGCTTATGGCGGTCGCAATGTCCTGTACTTCAAATTGCTTCAGCAGAGCCTTCAGCTTTGGAAGCTGCTTTTCAGGCGAGGGCATATCCCGCACCGCTGCGGCGAGCACGTTGAATTCGTCCAGTTCCATGGGCAGGTCGGTGAAGTCCGCCGCATAGGGGATGATCCCGTCATAATCAATGACCGTGACGCCCTCCCAGCCCTCCACGCCGAGTTGTTCCTGTGCGTCCAGCAGCTCTGCCTCTGCTGCGGGCAGATTCAGTGTCACCGTGCGCGCATCGCCAATGTCGGGGTGCAGTCCGAGCGTGAGCCGAAAGAGGTATCCCGGCTTTTCCGGCAGCGTTTTTTGGACAGGCGGCGCGGTGGTCAATTCGCCATCCCGCAGTACATACAGACTGTCCACAAAAACGCCGTTTTCACCGCATCGCATCATTCTTCCGATGCCGGCGAAGTCCAGCATCTCGAATACCGCATCCGATATGCCCTCCAGTTCCGGCACAAAGTCGTTTTCCGCGTAGAAGCGGCCAAGCTGGGCGTCATCCGCGGCCTCCACAACATGATAGCAGTCTGTTTTTGCGCTGACCGCCAGATCCCGCAGATCCTGCAGCGTGATGACACCGCCGTTGGCGTTTACTTTTCTCTGCACCTCCATGGAAAACAGCCCCTCAAAGGCAGCTTCCTGCACCTCGTCCAGCGCCGACAGCAGCGAGGCAAGGTCGTTCAGTTCGTTGATGCTGATGTCCAACCCGTCCAAATGGGGCGAGAGATACTCAAAGGCATCGTAGCCTTCGATCTCCATGTACAGGATGTCATCTGTCTGAAGGCGTACCTTGTCCAGCGCGTCCCACAGTTCCCACAGTGAGGCAGGCAAGTCCAGCTTGGCATACGCCTCGTTGTTGGGTATGCCTTCTTTCGCAAGATATACCTCGAATATCTTCTTACCCAAGGGTCATCCCTCCCATCTTCATCCCATTCTGCTCACGGAGTTTGGGGGCGAACAATTCCTGCTCCGTTTGGATGCTCCACTCGTCCGAATTCCAAAAGTGGACATACAATTCACCGCCGTCATCCACGGAAATCTCCCGTTGCTCAAAACCCTCGCACCAGCCGTCAGAAGCCTGCCCGGTGATAAATTCCTTCAAAGTATCCATTTCGGTGTCCGACAATTCCCCGGCAACACGGCACTCCGCAATGCCCCAAAGCTCTCCGCCTCGGCTGTCTACCATGAACACAGCGGAGTGGACCTTTGTGTTGATGCTGTCAGGCTTATGGTACCAATGCATGATGCCGCGCTCCGCCTCCTCCGGCATCCGGTTTTTCACCAGCGCCGCCGTGATCTGATCCTGATAGCCCCGCAGCTCACTGCCCTCCAGCAGTGTGCTGCTGTCATCAAATTCGCCGTACTCGTTTCGCTCGTAGAGATCGGCGGTCAGGGGCATATACAGCTTGAGGCTGGTCAGTTTGGGCGGCAGCACGGTGAAGCTGTCCTCGCCGGGGGCGAGCGGCAGCGTGCGGCCATTGTCCCACTTCATAAAAATTTGCCCCTTATCGTCCACGAAGTCCACTTCGCCCTCGGTGCCGGGAAGAATGGGCGCGTAAGGATCGTCCATAGAATTGAGCCGGATGCGGGTGCCGGGGGGATACTGCTCCTTGATGAAATTCACCATTTTTCTGTCCATCACTTTATACCTCCCATTGTCATGCCCTGTTTGGGCGTTTTTTGATATTCCTCCAACTGACGGGGATTTTCCTCGCCATAGAAGTCAAAGATCATGTCATCCACCTGCTTGCGGACGGTGGGATCGTCGGTCAGTACCTCGTACCGGAAGCCTGTGGTGGGGTTATACGGCAATTCCTCCCGCACACACTTGAGAAAGGCTTCGGCATCGGTAAACTCCTGCGCGTCGCCATTGGCATAGGACACGCGGCCCACCAGGGGCTTGTCCCGCGCCATGTTCTGCCGTTGGACAGCTAAATCGTAAGCGGTGAGGTAACCATTGTAATCTCCAGGGGACGGGTTGCAGCGCAGGCAGTAGCGGTAGCGCTCCGTTTCCACGATGTAGCCATAGTTCTGTACATAGCCGCCGTCGATTTTCCCGCCGTGGTCATAGCAAAAACGCTCCATCGCGAAGCGGCTTTTCAGCACATCTTCACGGAGCTTACCAACGATCTGCTGCAGCTCCGCCTTGAACGCGGGGCTGTTCAGTTCCTCTGGGCCACGGGGCCACCAGGTATGCCAGAACTCGTTTCCGCTGCGGCCAAAGTCCATGCGGACATGTCCAACGGTACCCAGCCGTTTATCTTCTTCGGGGTGCGGGGTATAAAATAAGCCCGCCTCCTCCGGGCGGGCAGGTCGGATATGAAATTGCGTTGAATCTTTCAAGGTTAAGATCTCCTTTCGGTGTGGAATTTGGCTTTACACATTTTTGGGGGTGTGCTATGATGTGGCAAACAAGCTGATATTTATAGGACGGAGAAACTTATGGAAGAATTGATACAAAGATGTTCATGGGCAACTACCGACTTATATAAAGAGTATCATGATAATGAATGGGGAAAGCCCGTCCATGATGAGAATAAATTATTTGAGATGTTAATACTTGAAGGTATGCAGGCAGGACTATCGTGGCTGACAATACTAAACAAAAGAGAGGCATTTAGAATTGCTTTTGATAACTTTGACTGCAAAAAAGTAGCGCTGTACGATGATGCAAAAATAGAAGAGCTAATGCAAAATAGCAGCATTGTTCGTAATCGGTTAAAAATCAAATCAGCAATAACAAATGCTCAACAGTTTATAAAAATCCAAGAATCGTATGGCAGTTTTGATTCGTTTATATGGTCTTATGTTGATGGTAAGCCAATTCTCAATCAGTTCCAAACTGAAACTGATATACCCGCAAGGACTGCGCTCTCAGATCAAATTAGTAAAGACTTAAAAGAGCTTGGCTTTAAGTTTGTTGGTAGTACAATTATATATGCCTATATGCAGGCAATAGGGATTGTCAATGACCATGTAAAAGGTTGCCATTTGTATGCCAACAAATAGCATTTCACTTTCGATTGATAGAACAGCAGCTCAACAGACTTGTTAAGGGCTTTCTGCATCACAATTTCAAGTTTATCTGCTTATCAAGCGGCTCGTTCCAAATGGATCGAGCCGCTTTTGCTTACATCATCCTCTGCCC
>OLGB01001420.1_pt1 | contig 29104 bp, 21 predicted proteins | sample 1605691 | NCBI WGS metagenome assembly OLGB01 (sample SAMEA3888925, study PRJEB22519) | human gut metagenome | biome: human gut; feature: human-associated habitat; material: faeces | place: Denmark | collected 2010 | reverse complement strand
ATTTTATTTTCGGCTCCGGCACCGCTTATTTTGAGGAGTGTACTATTTTTTCCAAGAAGCCCGGGGACCGTTCCCCGGAGGACAGGGATACTTCTGTCTATGGTTATGTGACAGCGGCATCCACTCATCCGGAATTTCCCTATGGGTACGTGCTGCATAAATGTAAGCTGACAAGCGACTGCCCGAAGGGAAGCGTCTATCTGGGACGTCCCTGGAAGGAATGGGCAAAGACGGTATTTCTGGAGTGTGAACTGGGAGAACATATTCATCCTCAGGGCTGGTGGGACTGGGGAAAGACCCACGGACATTTCTATTATGGAGAGTACAATTCCTATGGTCCCGGGGCAAGTCCTGAAACGAGAGCGGATTTTTCCCATCAGCTTACCAGGGAAGAGGCGGAGCAGTATTCCATGGAAAAAGTGCTGGAAGGCTGGATTGGAGAATGAGTTTACAGGAAAACGGGAACTACGAAGGGTGGAAGCAGCAGTTTTCCTTAAAGTTGAATGAACAGCAGGAAAGGGCAGTACGGACCACAGAGGGGCCTGTACTGCTTTTGGCTGTTCCGGGCAGCGGAAAGACCACGGTGCTTGTGGCAAGGCTGGGATATCTGATTTTCTGCCGGGGGATTCTGCCGGAAAATATTCTGACGATTACCTATACGGTGGCAGCCACCAGAGATATGAAGAGGCGGTTCGGGGAAATCTTTGGGGAAGAGATGGGAGAGCGGCTGGAATTTCGCACCATCAACGGGATTTCCCAGAAGATTCTGCAATATTTTGCCGGAAAAATGGGAAAGACGCTTTATCCTGTGGCGGATGGGGAAACGGAAGGGATTCTGCGGCAGGTATACCGGGAGGTAACGGGAAGCTATGCCACGGAAAATGATTTGCGGCAGATGCAGCTTGCAATTTCCTATGTGAAAAATATGCGCCTGAAGGAAAAGGAAATAGAGGAGCTGGAAACAGAGGTAGAGGAGTTTCCAAAAATTTACCGGGCATACAATCAGGCGTTACGGGAGCGGAAGCGGATTGATTATGACGACCAGATGGTGTATGCCATAAAAATACTGGAACAGTATCCTCAGGTGCTTTCTTATTTCAAACAGAAATACAAGTATCTTTGTGTGGATGAAGCCCAGGATACCTCGAAAATACAGCATGATATGATAGAACTTCTGGCGGGAAGAAACGGAAATCTGTTTATGGTGGGGGATGAGGATCAGAGCATTTACGGTTTCCGGGCAGCATATCCGGAGGCGCTGATTCATTTTGAACAGAGGCACAGTCAGGCAAAGCTGCTTCTGATGGAAACCAATTACCGGAGCAGACGGGAAATTGTGGAGGCAGCAGACGGGCTGATTCAGGACAACCGCAGCCGTCATCCGAAGCATATGGTGCCTGCCAGACAAAGGGGCGGCTGTGTCCGCCAGATTCCGGCAAAGAGCCGCAGGGGACAGTATCAGTATCTGCTGGAGGTGGCAAAGGACTGCGGCAGGCAGACGGCGGTGCTTTTTCGGAACAATGAAAGCGCCCTGCCCCTGATTGACCTGCTGGAGCGGGCGGGGATTGCCTATCGGATGCGGGGAAATGATTTGACTTACTTTTCTCATCCCGTGGTGACGGATATCTGTGATTTTATCCGGCTTGCGAAGGATCCCTGGGACGGGGAAACCTTTCTGCGGATATATTATAAGATGGGAGCCGGTATCAGCAGACAGCTTGCAGAGGAGGCGGTGCAGGAATGTAACCGCAGACTGACGATTCTGGATGTGATAGCGGAAAGCGGCAGGGTATCCTCCTATACCAGAAAGCAGTGCCGTGCCCTTGCAACCCATCTGGAAAATATGCGCTTTGAAAATGCCGGGCGGGCGATTTACAGGATACTTCATTTTATGGGCTACGAGGAATATATGGCGAGCCGGAAAATGGATGGGCGGAAAGCGGAAATTTTACAGCTTCTGGGAGAGCAGGAGCCTCATGTGCTGGACTTTCCGGGGAGGCTGGAGAGCCTGCAGCAGATACTAAAGGAGGGCAGCCAGGAGAAGGAATGTCCCCTGATACTTTCGACTATCCATTCCTCCAAGGGTCTGGAATATGACAGGGTTTACATGATTGATATGCTGGAGGGAATTTTGCCGGAGGAATCCCCGAAGGAGGAGGGCTACGAGGAAGAACGGCGGCTGTTTTATGTGGGAATGACAAGGGCGAAGGAGGAGCTTTATATCTTTACCTTCGGGGAAAAGAAAAGTTCTGCTTTTTCTAACCGGGTTTTTGAAGCCCGGGCGATGGCAGGATGTCATCCGGGAAGCAGGGTCAGGCATGTGAAGTATGGCACAGGGGAAATACGGAGGATAACGGGTAATATTGCGGAAATTGTTTTTGGAAAAAACGGGGAAGTAAGAAGGATTTCTCTGCCCGTTGCGCTGAATGCAGGCGTTCTGGAATGTCTTAACTGACAGGAAGGAACGCTTGTTTTTGTCTGGTACTTTGGTATGTTCCGGTTGACATCGACAGAAATTGATATTATCATATATATAATTACTAAAACGGTTTAGTAACCAGCAAATGGGGAGAAAATGAAAGAAAAAGTAACAATCAGATTCATAGCGGAAAAGGCCGGAGTATCCATTGGCGCTGTCCATATGGCATTAACCGGAAAAAGCGGCGTTGGAGAGAAAACAAGAGAGAAAATTATAGAAATTGCCCAGGAATACGGATATGAGCCCAATCTGGCTGCCTCTACCTTAAAAAGGAAGAAGCAGTATATTGCCGTTGATATTCCCTCTCCTTTAGGAGAAGAAAGATATTATTACAGTGCAGTGTGGAATGGTATCAGGGATTATTTCCGAACCATGTCCGGCACCAGTCTGGAATTGATACACATGAAGCACTGGGACGGGGAAGAAACGGAGAAAAGCTGGAACAGGCTGTTGGAGGAACAGGAAATACATGGCGTTTTGACTGTGGCATATACCGATAAAAGAGGTAAAGCGGCACTGGAACCTGTGATAGATAGAAATCTGCCCGTTTTTCTTATGGGAAATGCTATCAGCGGGATGGAAGCGGAATGCTGTATACAACCGGATTACTATACCATGGGCAGGGTGATGTCACAGCTTATGACTTCTTTTGCCGGAGAAGGAGGCATTCTGGTTTATGGAGGAGAAAGTGATATTCCGTCCCATTATGGTATTGTGGAGGGTGTTGAGGCATATCTGAGGGAAAAGAAAATAGGGGTACCGGTCAGGAAGCTGAATGCAGGGAGGGGACAGGAAGATGACTATCAAAAGCTGGTAAGCATTTTGAAAACGACACCGGAATTATCGGCATGCTGTAGTGTGAATGCCCGGGGAAGTGTTTTGCTGGCAAGGGCGTTACAGGAAACCGGGCGGGCAGGTGAACTGGCAGCAATCGGCTGTGAACTCTTTGCGGAGAGCCGGAAGTTTTTAAAAGAAGGAGCGCTGACAGTGGTACTTCATTCTAATCCTTATACACAGGCTTATATGTTATGCAAATATATGTGTGATTTTTTCATGAAGGGAGCAACTCCGCCGGAAAAAACGATTTTTGTCAGGAGCGAGATGATTACGGCGGAAGCACTTCCCTTTTATGAAGACAGTGCAAACAGGATACTGTTGTAAACAAATTAAAAATATCAGTTACAAATGTCATGGGAAAAGGAGAAAAAACAATGGAATGGAAAAATGACAAAGAAATGTTTCAATTGATGAGGGAACAGCTTTATACGCCGGTAGCAGGAGATATTCTGGATGCAATGGGATATTATCACCAGTTTCTGCCCCAGAGTATTCAGGCTCTTAGAGAGAATATGGTACTGGCAGGCAGGGCAATGACAGTACTGATGATTGATGTATACGGTCCTCAGAAGAAGCCGTTCGGACTTTTGACGGAAGCTTTGGACCAGTTACAGGAGGATGAAATTTATGTGGCAGCAGGCGGAACAAAAAGATGTGCCTATTGGGGTGAACTTTTGACAGCTACGGCAAAAAAGAGGGGAGCTGTAGGAGCTGTGCTGGATGGATGGCACAGAGATACCAGACAGGTGCTGGCGCAGGACTGGCCGGTTTTCAGCTGTGGCTGTTATGCACAGGATTCCAGCGTGAGAACACAGGTAGTGGACTTCAGATGCCGGATTGAAATTGGCGGAGTGGAGATTCAGGATGGAGATATTGTTTTCGGAGATTTGGACGGTGTACTGATTATTCCCAAAGAAATTGCGCCGGAAGTTATCCAGAAAGCTCTGGAAAAAGCACGAGGAGAGAAAAAGGTACGAAAGGCTATCGAAAGCGGTATGTCAGCGACAGAGGCTTTTGCGACCTTCGGAATTCTTTGATGGATAAAAGAAAAGGCAGGCAGATATGAATCAGAATAAACAGACCGCATTTCAGATCAGAAAAAAGGATAATGTTGCGACAGCTCTGACAGAGCTGGAACCGGGGAAAGCAAGACTTCTCGGAGAAAGAAGCGGAGAAGAATGGAGAGAAGTGAAAGAAAAAATACCAAGAGGACATAAGCTGGCACTGGAAACAATTCCGGAAGGAGTGGAAGTTGTCAAGTATGGTGTGCCAATCGGTATCGCAACAAGAGAGATAGAACAGGGAACATGGGTACATCTGCACTGCATGAGAAGCCAGTATGATGAGCGTTCGGGACATCTGAATGTGATAACCGGAGTACCTGAGGACGTTTCCTACGAATAGGAGAAACAAGACAGTTATGAGGACAGAGAAGATGGAATGGCAGGGATATTGGAGAAAAGAAGGGGCACCGGGAATCAGAAACAAGGTTCTTGTGGTTTATACTGTTGAGTGTGCATCTTTTGTTGCAAAGGAAATAGTGCGGAGAGCAGACAGGCAGGATGTTGAAGTGATTGGCTTTGAAGGGTGCACAGATAATGCTTACGCAATCCGGCTTCTTCTGGCATTAATCCGACATCCGAATGTAGGAGCCGTATTGACAGTGGGGCTTGGCTGTGAATATGTGCAGGCTGCAAAGCTGGCAGAAGCAGCTGAGAAATGTGGCAGGCTGCAGCATTGTCTGTTGATACAGCAGGAAGGCGGAACACTGTCTACTATTCAAAAAGGGCTTTTATGGGTGGAGGAGGCAAAAAGAAAGCTGGAAAATACCAGAAGGGTTCCTATGACATGGGCAGATTTGACCGTAGGAGCAGAATGCGGCGGCAGTGATTTTACCAGCGGTTTGGCGGGAAACGCAGTCGTAGGCAGTTTTTTTGACCGTTTGACCGCGGCGGGTGGAACAGCGATTTTTGAGGAAATTGTCGAGGCAATAGGTCTGCGGGATTATCTGGTCAGAAGAGGAAAAACCCCGGAAATCGGCAGCCTTTTAGGAAAGACTTATGATAAGGCGTTGGATTACTGCAAAAATGTACGTCAGTATTCCATTAGTCCGGGTAACTTTGCAGGAGGATTGACAACAATTGAAGAAAAGAGTATGGGAGCTGTTATCAAAAGCGGAACCGCTCCTATTGAAGGTGTCTTAAAGGTCGGGGAGCACGCTTCCCATGGCGGCCTCTGGCTTCTGGATTCCACACCGGATCCCTATTGGATGGAATTTGGTATTACAAATCCGAATGACAATGAGGGGCTGATGGACTTAATCGCTTCCGGTTCCCAGATAGCTTTTCTGGTAACAGGGCGTGGAAATGTGGTAGGCAGTGCAGTAGCACCAGTGATTAAGATTACAGGAAATCAGGAAACTTATCAGAGAATGGAAGAGGATATGGATTTTGATGCAGGGAGAGTGTTGAGCGGAGAATGCACGCCGGAGGAACTGACGGAAGAACTGGAACGGCTGGTAGAGCAGACAGCGGCAGGTGTACTTACCAAGGCGGAAAAACTGCGGCATGAAGAATATTTTATTCCTTATAAATATCAGGAACCGCGCAGGTGCAGATGAGATTTGTGCCAGAAGCGAACCTGGCACAAATCTGTTATGTAAAGAAAGAGGAGAATAAAAATGGAAGAAAATGTATTTTCACTGAAAGGAAAAATTGCAATTGTGACCGGTGGGGCTACCGGACTGGGACTGGGGATTACGGACTGTATGGTACGGGCCGGAGCAACTGTTGTTGTGATAGGAAGCAGACCTTATGAATTGGTAAAGCAGAATCTGGAAGTGTTCGGGGAAAAGGTTTCCTATGTGGTGTATGATATCACGGATACGGAACATACGCAGAAACTGGTGGAGGGATTGTATCAGAAATACGGACATTTGGATATTCTGGTAAATAATGCCGGAAATCATTGCAAAAAGCCGATAGAGGAAATGACTGTTGAAGATTTTGAGAAAGTGCTGAAGGTACATCTGACAGGAGCATTTGCTTTAAGCAAGGCGGTGATTCCTTATATGAAAAAGCAGAAAAGCGGCAGTATTCTTTTTCAGGCAAGTATGACCAGCTATATCGGACAGCCTTTTGTCACAGGATATGCTACGGCAAAAGCAGGTTATCTGGGGATGATACATGTCCTGACAGCGGAGTGCGCGGAATATGGAGTTCGCGTCAATGCGATTGCACCAGGCTGGATTGATACACCGATGTTTCATCAGGCAACAGATAATGACCCCGCCAGACTTCAGAAAATCATGGGGCGTATCCCAATGAAACGTACAGGTGTGCCGGAGGATATCGGTAATGCTGCTGTTTTTTTGTGCAGCGAAGCTGCCCGCTATATCAGCGGTGTATGTCTGCCGGTAGATGGTGGAGCGTTGATAGGATTTTAGGAGGATGAAGGAATGGAAACAGAAAGAAAAACCTTTCAGGAAGACTTTTATTTTCACAGTCAGTATGGAAAATATCTTTATCAGACTTATGCAAAGGAACTGCCCATTATAGATTATCACTGCCATCTGCTCCCTCAGGAGATTTACGAAAACAAAGTATTTGACAGTCTTGGCGAGATATGGCTTGCCCATGACCATTATAAATGGCGGGCAATGAGAACCTTCGGGATTGAAGAACGGTATATCACAGGAGATGCGCCATGGAAGGAGAAATTCCGGAAATTTGCGGAAATTCTTCCCTATCTTGTAGGAAATCCTCTGTATATCTGGTGTGCTTTGGAATTAAAGAGATATTTTGGCATAGAAGAACCTCTTTGCGGAGAAAATGCAGATAGTATTTATGAAAAAACAAGAGAAATTATCCAGAGAGAGCAGATAACGCCCCGCTATTGCATGGAAAAATTCAAAGTAGAGTTAGTCTGTACCACAGATGACCCGGTGGACAGTCTGGAATATCACCAGAAGATGGGAGAGATTCCGGGAACCCGTATTCTGCCTGCATTTCGTCCTGATAAAGCCTTCTATTGTGAAAAACCGGGATTTTCAGAATATGTGTCAAAGCTGGAGAAGGCAAGTGGTGAAAATATCACCAATTTTGAAGAACTGCTGGGAGCCTTGGAAAAGCGTCTGATTTATTTCCGGAAGTTTGGAGCGAGAGTCAGTGACAATGGAATTGAAAATTTTGCCTATGTCAGGATGAAACCGGGACAACTGGATGAAGTATTCAGGAAAGCACTTAAGGGAGAGCATCTGGAAGAAAGAGAAATCCAAGGGTACCGTACTGCAATGCTTCTGGGACTGGCTGCGCTTTATCATAAGCATGATTATGTGATGCAGCTTCATGTGGGAACCTATCAGGGAGCCAATAAATCCGGCGAAAGAGAAATCGGTGTGGCATGTGGATTTGACTGTATTGATGACATTACTTCTATTCATAGTGTAGGAGAATTGTTAAATGAAGAAAATCAAAGAGGAATATTACCGAGAACAATTCTCTATCCTCTGGATGCTTCCTGTATGGAAAATTATGCTGTGCTGGCAGCCGGCTTTTGTGACGGAAGCGTCCGCGGGAAGGTACAGCTTGGAGCACCGTGGTGGTTCCATGACCATCCATACGGTATCCGCAGACAGATGGAAGCAGCGGCAAATCTTTATCCCATCAGCCTCTGGCTGGGAATGCTTACAGATAGCCGCAGCTTTTTAAGCTATCCGAGACATGAGATTTACAGAAGAGTTCTTTGCGATTATCTGGGAGAGCTTTGTGACCGGAAGGAATGTCTGGAGAACGAAGAAGTGCTCGGGGATATTATTCGGAAGGTATGTTTGGAGAATACAAAGGAGTTCTTTCAATTTTGATAAGGGAGGCTAAATCCTTGGACGGGAGAAAAAATACCCACAAAGTACTCATGAGCATTTTGGTTTCTTATATTGTTATTCTGATTGTTTCGGTTGGCTGCTGGATTGTGATGATGAAATGGATTCGGGCAGAAATGGAAGAGCAGAATGAAGTGAACTATACAAAGGTGTTGGAAATTCTGGCAAATTCCATGGATAAGGAATTGCAGATTGTCGACCGTCAGGCGCTTGGAATCACTCTGTCTGGGGAAACGAAGAGCATGCTTGCCAGCTTTGCAGGAAACGGAAAGGATATTCTGCAGGTGAAAAAAGTCATGGATAATCTTGCGGCAGGTATGAAGAATCAGAATGTCATGAGTAATTGTTATCTTTATATTCTGAACAGGGATTATGTGGTAGCCTATAATACCACGGCAAATGCAGATATCTATTTCCAGACGTATATCCAGAATACAGGCGTTTCTTTTCAAGACTGGACAGAATTTATCTATGGTATTTCAAGAAATGGGTACTGCGAGTTAAAAACAGAAAATGCCAGTCTGCTCTATTATGCTTATCTTGAACCAATTAATACGACCAGAAAGAATGCAGTGCTCTTAATCCAGATTTCTGCGGACAGTATACTGGGAGAATCCGGTCAGGGGGAGCAGCTGGCGAGCATTGGTGTGGAGGTAACAACAGATAATGGGATAGTGGTTGTGCCATGTGCAGACAAGCAGGAGGATGGTCAGGTAATTACAGTACAGTCTGACACAACCGGCTGGTACTACCGGGGATATGTAGGTAACGGGGATTTCAACGGCAACCTGAAGAAATTGACCTGGTATCTGATGATGGGAATTATCATATCTGCCGGAGTATGTATGCTGGTACTGACCATTTCTTTGCGCACCCATTATGTTCCTTTGAAAAATATCCTGAAAAGTCTGGAACAGGTGAGGCATGAGGGCGACCAGTCAGACAATGCTTACAAATATATTACAGAATCGCTGAATGATTTGATTTCCAGACAGAAACAGGAGCAGATGGATTTAAAGCTTCAGAGCGGTAAGCTGCGGGAAGTATATCTGCAATATCTTTTCAGCGGAAGATGCCATCCGGAATATATCAAAGAAGCAGATTTGACTTTTTTTGAACTTGAATTTGTACCGGAGGGTTTTTATCTTGTCTTTTTTGCAACAGGAAAGGGACGGGAAGCCTGCCAGGGTATCTCTCTGGAAAAGACAGGCATTTCGTATCTCGGGGAACATTTGTTCCGGGGGATTTATGCAGGCGTCAGAGAAAAGGCAGCAGGATATTTCTTTTCAGAAGCTGACGCCGAAATCTTAATGGAGAAAGTACCGCAGATGCTTCAAAATGTTATAGAGCAGAAAGAGGTCTTACAGATTTATGTCAGCGGATTCCATAGAGGAGGAAATGATATTTATCTGGCATGGAGTGAAGTGATGCAGATGCGGAAGGATACCTTCCGGAATAATCAAACGGGAATTTTTACCTATGAAGAATTCTGCAGGGAGAAAAAGCAGAATACGATAAAGGAAGATATGCTTCAATATATAGCAGCGCATTACAGCAATCCGGATTTGAGCGTGGAAAGTGTATGTGCGGCATTAAATAAATCTGTTTCCACGGTGAATAAGCTGATGAAAGAACTGGGAGAGGAAGGCCCTTTATATTATATTAATGAAAAAAGAATCCAGGAAGCAAAAAGAATCTTTCAGGAGAGTAAGGGAAATCAGAATGTGAAGAATGTGATGCAGCAGGTTGGCATTGAAAACCCGGGAACCTTCATCCGGATTTTTAAAAAGTATGTGGGAGTGACTCCGAGTGAGTATCAGAAGCTATGCCAGAATGGAATGGATGTTCAGGAAATGCAGAAAATGCCGTAAAATCAATTAAAATAGCAACGAAATCCGAAATTTGAAAACTGACAGACAGGTGAAAATGGTGTTATATTTTAGTCACGAAGTACAAATGTTCAGACAGATAATAGGGAAGACCGGTATTCCACAGATATTATCTGGATAACCGAAACAGTGTACCTGCGAAAAAGTATAATGTAAAAATGGAGGATGACGTATGAAAAAGCAAAAAGTATTAGCAACATTACTGGCAGCTGTGATGACAATGTCTATGGCAGCCTGCGGCAGTGAAAGCAACAGTCAGGAGAGCAGCACGGCATCAGTTACGGACAGCCAGTCCACAGTTAGTTCATCATCAGAATCGGAGCCAGAAGATAATTTCACCTATCCGATGGAAGCAGTTACTTTGACTATCAATAATGATAATGATTTTTATGATATGACAGATTACGGATATGTACCTGCAGAAGATTTCTTCTGGAATGTGCTTAAGGAGAAAACAGGCGTAACTCTGGTAAATGACGGACCGACTCCGGAAGCATATAACTTTGATGAGGAGTATATGCTGATGCTGATTTCCGGCGAGTTACCTGATATGCTTTACGGAAACTGGACCTCATACAGCGGGGGACCTGCACAGGCGATTGCAGATGATTATATCATTGCCCTGAATGATTATGAGCAGTATATGCCTAACCTGATGAAGTATCTGGAGGAGAATCCGGATATTAAGGGACAGGTAACACTGGATGACGGCACTCTTTATTGCTTCCCCTATGTCCGCGACCAGGGCAATCAGGTGGAAACCGGTGCGGCAGTCCGTAAAGATTGGCTGGAAGCACAGAATCTGGAGGTTCCGGAAACGATTGATGAGTGGCATGATGTGCTGACAACCTTGAAGAAAGCCTACAATCTTTCAGCACCCTTAAGCTTTGAGAGCAGATGGTTCTTTAATGAATATGCAATGAGTTCCTTAAGCTCCGCTTACGGAACAACCTATCCTTTCTATGTGACAGACGGAACCGTACATTTCGGACCGAAGGAAGACAGCTATAAGGAATTTATCACCGAGATGGCAAAATGGTATGCAGAAGGCTTAATTGACCCCGATATGCCTACTGTAGATAAGAGTACAGTTACTTCCAAGATGGCAAGCGGAGAGTCTGCAATCACTATTAACCAGCTGTCCAAGATGACAAGCAGCAAGGGCTCTAATGAAGGTACAGATTATGACCTTTCTCCTATTCCCACTGCTGTACTGAACAAGGGTGATGAGCCTCAGATGAGCCATTATCGTAATGCTTATGATGGTTCCTACTCTATTGCTATCAGTACTTCCTGTACCAATATCGAGGCAGCATGCCGCTTCCTGGATTATATGTATAGCGAAGAAGGCAGCAAGCTTCTTAACTATGGTACGGAAGGTGTATCCTATGAAGAAGCGGCAGACGGAACAATTACTTTCACAGATGTGATTTTAAACAATCCTGATGCAACTGCAAGTTCTGCAAGAAATGCTTACGGACATTATATGAACTGGGCTATGGCCAGCCAGCAGTATTCTCTGCAGTTGGATGACTGGACCCGTGCAATGCAGGAGGGCTGGTATGCACATATGGAAGATTATGCATATCCTACTGTAAACTACACGACGGAAGAGCAGGAAACGATTTCAGCAAACTGGTCAAATATTGATGATTACTGCCGTGAGATGATTATTAAGTTTGTGATTGGTTCCGAACCGATTGAAAACTGGGATAGTTTTGTCAGCCAGTTGGATGCTTATCATATTGATGAAGTCCTTGCAGCAAAGCAGGCAGCTTATGACCGTTATCTCGGGAAATAGCAGATTCCCCTGAATATAAGAAACTATGAGAAAGCGCCCGGTGTTTCGTAAGAAGCCCGGGCGCAGATTGGAGGAACAATGAAAGCCAAAAAAAAGAGCGTCTGTGAACTCACTTTTCGGAAGGATTTTAAGCGAAACTGGGGACTGTATCTGCTCGTTCTGCCGGTATTGGCATATTATATTATTTTTAATTATGTTCCTATGTATGGAATTCTGATTGCTTTCAAGGACTATAAAACAAATCTGGGAATCCTGGGCAGTCCTTTTGTGGGCTTAAAGCATTTTAAAACATTTTTTGAATATCCCAATTTCTGGCGACTGATTGGCAATACGCTTCGTATCAGCCTTAGTACATTAATTATCGGTATGCCGGCACCTATTATTTTTGCACTGCTTTTGAATGAACTGCGGTTTAAAAAATGGCGTTCTGTTGTACAGACGATTTCCATTTTCCCACACTTTGTTTCACTTGTGGTAGTATGTTCCATTATCAAAGAGTTCTGCCTTTCAGACGGTCTGTTTAATGTAATTCTGGGATGGTTTGGACTGGGAGGAAAATCTTTGTTACAGGTTCCGTCTGCTTTTACTCCTATTTATGTGTTGAGCCATTTATGGGAAAAAACTGGATGGAGTTCCCTTATCTATCTTGCAGCAATCGCTGGAATTGACAGTCAGATATATGAAGCGGCAGATATTGATGGAGCAGGCCGGTTTAAAAAGATGTGGTATATTACACTGCCCTGTATTAAGCCAACCTTTATCCTGCTGTTTATTATGGCAGTCGGAAGTGTGATGAGCGTAGGCTCTGAAAAGATTCTGTTGTTATATAATGAATCCATTTATTCCACTGCAGATGTTATTTCTACATATCTGTACCGGAAGGGTCTGCTGGAATTTAACTTCAGTTATTCTACAGCAGTCAACCTCTTTAACTCTGTCATTAACTTTACTCTGGTGCTTCTGGCAAACCGCATTTCCAGAAAACTGTCAGATACCAGTCTGTTCTAGGAAGGAGGGGATAAAATGATTCATAAAAAGAATTTGAAAAACGGAATCATCGATACAGTACTGGGTATTTTCCTTTCAGCAATAGCCATCATCATGTTGTATCCTATGCTGTATGAAGTGTTTGTGTCCTTTAGTGAACCTGACAAGCTGGTGAAGGCAAGAGGAATTTTAACCCATTCTTTAGGGTTTACAATGGATGCTTATAAAATTGTATTTGGTATTAAGGACATTACAACCGGATATATGAATACTCTTTTTATCATGGTATTCGGACTGGCAGTGAATCTGCTTATGACTTCTCTGGGAGCCTATTTTATTTCCAGAAAAGCGACAAAGGTAAAGCTGTTGAAACCCATTATGGTTATGATTCTTTTTACCATGTATTTTTCAGGTGGTCTGGTTCCTACCTGGCTGACTGTAAAAGCACTGGGATTATACAATACCAGATGGGCGCTGATTATTCCCAATGCGCTCAGTACCTATAATATGATATTGCTGTGCTCCTATTTTAAGTCCATTCCGGACAGTCTGGAAGAATCTGTCTGTATGGATGGAGGAAATCATTTTACTGTGTTGTTCCGTATTATCCTGCCGTTGTCCAAGCCGGCTATGGCGGTTATGTTCCTTTACTATGGTGTCGGTCACTGGAACAGCTGGTTTAATGCCATGATTTATCTGCGCTCCAAGGAGTTATATCCGTTGCAACTGGTGCTGAGAAACATTCTGGTGGAAGGTTCAGCTTTGAATACGAATTCTGTTTCTGTATCGGCAATGAACTATGAAGAGATGGAAATGAGTGTAAAAGCAGCTATGGTAGTTGTGTCTACCTTGCCATTCCTGTTGATATATCCTTTTTTACAGAAGTATTTTCAGGGCGGTTTAATGGTAGGTTCCTTAAAAGAATAATCCAAAGAATGGCTTGAGGAGAAAGAGTGAAAAATAGAAGTCATGCGAAGTGGGCGCGTGAAAATGGAGAAAAAATATGAAGAAAGCAGTTATTCTCTGCAATAATCAGCAGAATAAGAGAATTGTACTGGGCTGTGAAAGATTGAAAGCAGCTCTGGAAAAAACCGGGTATCAGGTCGGTATTCAGGCATATCAGGAAAATTTTGCCGGTTACAGACATCTGGCGGATGAAGTGATTTGCGTAGGTATTCATGGAAAGGATGCCATGTTAAATTGGCTGGAACAGGAAGAAATTCTTTTGTTCCATGACACATGGGAGAAGGCGGAAGGTTTCTATCTGGAGAGCTGTCCGGCACATCTGACTGTTGTCTGCGGAGCAGATGATATTGGTGTGTTGTACGGATGTATGGAACTGACAGAGAGAATAGGGGAAGAAAAGGGAATCCCCATGGAACTGGCTTTTGGAGATGCTCCGGCATACAAGTTGAGAGGACCTGCTGTCGGCTTGCAGAAGATGAAAATTGAGCCCCCGAGAAAGACTTATGAATATCCGATTACTCCGGGAAGATTCCCCTGGTTTTATGATAAAAAGCTCTGGGAAAGATTTTTGGACAGTATGCTTGAAATGCGATGCAATGTGCTCTATATCTGGAGTGGACACCCTTTTTCCTCACTGGTAAAGGTGACAGATTATCCGGAAGCACTGGAGGTGACAGAGGAGGAGTTTGAACTGAACCGTGAAACCTTTATGTGGCTGACGGAGGAATGTGACCGCAGAGGTATATGGCTGGTATTGAAGTTTTACAATATCCATATTCCATATCCTTTTGCAATTGCCCATAATCTGGATTTGCTCCAGAACAGCATTAATCCTCTTGTGGCAGACTATACCAGAAAATCCATCCGGGAATTTATCAAATCCTTCCCGCATATCGGTCTGATGGTCTGCCTGGGAGAAGCCTTGAGAGGAACGCAGAACAAAACAGACTGGTTTGTGGATACGATTGTTCCGGCAGTGAAGGAAGGCATGGAAGAGGCGGGACTGACAGAAGAACCGCCGATTATTCTCAGAGGACATGACTGTGATGCTTATGGTGCCATGCAGCTTGCAAAAAAGCAGTATTCCAATCTTTACACCATGTGGAAATATAATGGTGAGGGTCTGACAACCTATCTACCCAGAGGAAACTGGCAGAAGACGCATCTGGATTTGGCAGGAGCAGGCACAACGCATATTATTAATGTACATATTGTGGCAGATTTAGAGCCTTTCCGCTATATGGCAGCCCAGTTTATCCAGAAATGTGTACAGGCAGGCCGAAGCAGGCTGGGAGCAAACGGGCTTCATCTTTATCCGCTGTTTTATTGGGACTGGCCCTATTCTCCGGATAAAGCTGAGCCAAGATTGCTTCAGATGGACAGAGACCGGTTCTGGTTTGAGGCATGGTTCCGCTATGCATGGAATCCGGACAGAGATGAAAAAACGGAAAAGCTTTATTGGGCAAAGCGTTTTGCGGAAATCTATAAGCTGCGGACAGAACAGGGAGAAATGCTCAGAAAGTCTTTGGAAGCTGCCGGAAGATGTGCACCGAAAATTTTGGGACGAGTAGGTATTACAGAAGGGAACCGTCAGAGCATGAGCCTTGGTATGACGATGAGTGAACTGACTAATGTGAATGAGTACCGTCCGAATCTTGAACTTTGGAAAAGTGTGGCAAGAAAAGGTGAACAGCCTGATGACTGGATTCGCACGGAAACAGCAGGCAGAGAGCATATCGGGGAAACACCTTTTGATATGGTAGATGAGGTAGAGCAGCTTGCAGGGCAGGCTTATCGTCAGATGCAGGCACTGATGGGTGAGCTGGAGCATCCGGACGATGAGATTTTGAGAATCAGTACCGACGTGGCGGCTATTTATCATATGAGTATGTCTTACTGTAAGAAAGTAGAGGCTGCCATGAAGATATTGTATTATAAAGCTACTATGGATGAAAACTGCCATGGAGATATTTCCCTTCTGGAAGAAGCAGCCCGGTATATGAAGGAAAGCCTGGGGGAATACAAAGTTCTGACAGAGCTTACAGAAAAGACATATCTGTTTGCCAATAGTATGCAGACGCCTCAGAGAAAGATTCCTTTCCCGGATGGAGAGCGTTACGGACATTGGAAAGCCTGTCTGCCTGAATATGAAAGAGAGTATACTAACTTTGTACGCCATGTAGGAGAACTGAAGTCAGGAACATGGAATCCAAAGAGAGAACAGACAGATATCCAGTCATTAAGGCAGGCTCCGTTTACGCTGGTGCAGCAGCCAGGTGAGAAAAAGACAGAGCTGTTTACAATGGCTGCCGGGGAAAGCATTTCTGCAGAAAGAGTACGGAAAATTGAACAGATAGCACCGGAATTGAACGGACTGACAGGGGTAAGATTGGATTTTGAAAAGGCGATAGAAGGAGATGTTTCCATCACTTTAAAGCTGGAGCAGGATTCTTATGTACTGATTGGTTATATGAAAGCGAAATCTCACGAGTGGCTTCAGGTACCGGATTTGGAAACCAATACCCATGCAGATGACAGAGGTGGTCTGGCTGTTTTGTACCGGGGAGCGGTAAAAGCGGAAAGCTGTCCGTTGATAGATATTCATGCACTCAAGTATGAAGCAGGCGAGCATACCCTGTATTTCGGAACCGGAGCCTATGTGATTGCAGGTGTGATTCCGGCAGGAAAAAGACCGGAGCCAAGAGAGGTGGACTGTGACGGAAAGGTGGCAGACACATTGGATTGGCTTTATGAGGATTAAAGCCAGGTCAAGAAGCGGTATTTGAAAATGTGAGTTGTATGCGCAGACACAAACTCGTTATGCGTTTCATAAGAAGTGCGCAGGAATGGAGGAAAAGTATGTATTACGGAGCTTCCTACTATCCGGAGCATAAGACTTCGGAGGAATTGGAGCATGATATTGAGCTGTTAAGCCAGTCCGGTATCAATACGGTACGGATGGGAGAATTTGCCTGGTGCAGAATGGAACCGGAGCCGGGAAAATATGATTTTGACTGGCTTTTAGAGGTTGTCAATAAGCTGGGGGAGAGTGGCATAAAGACGGTTGTATGTACACCTACTGCCTGCCCGCCGGCGCATCTGGTAAGCTCGAACCCGGATATCCTTTATGTGGATAACAGAGGAGTTACCAGACCCTTTGGTGGTAGAAGACATTATTGCTACAATAATGAAACCTACCGGAAGGCATCTGCAAAAATTGCAGAGGAAATTGGCAGAGTATTTGGCCATCATCCCTATGTGCTTGGTTTTCAGATTGATAATGAACCGGCACAGGAGGGAACGGGAAGGTGTCATTGCCCTGTCTGTGTGGCGAAATTCCAGAAGTGGCTGAAAGCGAAATATAAAACAATAGATGTTCTGAATCGTCATTGGGGAACCATTTTCTGGTCTATGGAATATCAGAATTTTGAACAGATACAGCCTCCTGTGAATACGATTGAAAAGGGAGCCATGCAGGCTATTGACAAATATTATGAAAATCCCGGTCTGCGACTGGATTTTGAACGCTTCTGCAGTGAGAGCCAGATAGAATATCAGAATATTCAGGCAGATATATTAAAGAAATATTCAGATTATCCGGTGACAACCAATGCAACAGGTCTTGCCACCAACTCTATTAACTATTATGAGAGCTTTGAGAATCTTTCTGTATACGCATTCGACTATTATCCAAATCTCCGGGGCGGGGAAATTGATGGATATCCCTATGCCTTTGCGAGAGGCATCAAAGGAGGAACCCCTTTCTGGGTATTGGAGTTTGTGTCAGGTGGAGGCCATAAGCTGAACGGTGGAGGCAGGATGCAATCTCCTCCCGGCGCGTTAAAACAGTCAGTTGTCCATTCTTTTGCTAATGGCGCGCAGATGCTTCTGCATTTCCAGTTCCGCAGCTTTCCTTTCGGAGCGGAGCAGTTAAATTATGCTATTGTAGATACGGACGGTGTTCCCAGAAGACGGTATGAGGAGATGAAGGAAACGGCAGCCCTGCTTAAGAAGCTGGAGCCATTGGAGCAGGCGGGCTTTGCTAACCAAGTGGCAATCTGCTTTGATTATGATTCTCTCTGGGCACTTACCATGAAGCCTGCCAATGAAGCGGCCTTGGAATATGTCAGATATCAGAAACGACTTTACAATTTGCTTACGCAGAAAGGCTTTGGAGTGGATGTGATTTCTCTGGAGGCAGATTATACAAAGTACGATGTGCTGCTGGTGCCTACGGCATTTGTGATGAAACGCAGTATCCAGAAGAAGCTGGAGAACTATACGGAACAGGGAGGTACTTTGATTACGACATTCCTTACATCTGTAAAGGATGAATACAATACCGGGTATACAGACACCTTGCCTGCGGGACTTACCAGAGTATGTGGAGTGACTGTGGAAGAGGTAGATCCGGTTTATGAAGAGAATCATACCAATCTCAAGCTGGAAGGACTGGATGGAAGAATCTGTCAGGATGGCATTTGGAGTGAATTTTTAGGTGGTGAGGCGAAAGCACTGGCACGTTATGTGGAAGATTATAAGACAGGACAGAAAGTGATAGCCAGCCATGAGTATGGGAAGGGAAAAGCTGTTTATCTGGGAACCGATTTGCCGGATGATGCGTTAAAAGACCTGCTGGCAGGTGTATTGGAAGAAAGCGGAGTATCCGGTGTACCGTTTGCTGTGCCTGATAAGGTACAGGTAGTGGTAAGAGAGGCAGGAGAAAAAAAGATATATTTCCTGTTTAACTTTACCGGAGAAGAAACAAGTGTTTCTGTTGGAGGATATTATACAGATTATATAACCGGGGAAAGCTGTCCGGAAAGCGTTACATTGGAAAGAAACGGATTTGCTATTATTTGTTCATAAGGTACAGGCAGGCGTTCTGGAAAGTCTTTGTTGACAGGAAAGGACGCCTGTGTTATATTCTAAGTGTATTAAGTAGCTTAATACATTTATGCAAGAAAGGAGATTCCATGATACTGCTGGATTACAGGGATAAAAGACCTATTTATGAACAGGTAGTAGAAAAGCTGGAGCACCTGATTGTAGGGGGCGCTCTGGGGGCAAATGAAAAAATGCCCAGTGTCAGAAGCCTGGGGATGGAGCTGACGGTAAATCCCAATACCATCCAGAGGGCTTATAACCAGCTGGAGCAGGATGGCTATCTATATACCATAGCAGGCAGAGGAAGCTTTGTGGCACCGGAAACGGAATGGCGTACCGGCAGGATGAAGAAGGCTCTGGAGGAATGGTGTCAGGTGACGCAGACAGCGATGGAAGCAGGGCTTGCCAGAGAAGAATTGCAGGCTAAACTGGAGCAGATTTATGACAGATGTGGCTGAGGTGGAAGAGTGCCGGAAGGCATGGAAATGGAGAGAGCATGATAGAAGTTAAAAATTTGGAGAAGAGCTTCGGGAATATCAAGGCAATCGACAGGGTGAATGCCACTATAGAGGAAGGGCATGTATTCGGGCTGATTGGAACAAACGGAGCGGGTAAATCAACTTTTATGAGAATGTTAAGCGGCGTGTTAAAGCCGGATGGAGGAGAAATCCTGATTGACGGGGAAACTGTCTACGAAAATCCGGGCAGCAAGCAGAAGCTGTTTTTTATTTCGGATGACCAGTACTTTTTCAAGAGTGGAACGCCTCTGGATATGGTGAAGCTGTATAAAACCTTTTATCCGGGCTTTGAGGAGAAAAAGTGGACAGAGCTGATGGAAAAGTTCGGGCTGGATAAAAACAGGAAGGTCAATACCTTTTCCAAGGGCATGAAAAAGCAGTTATCTGTTTTATGCGGTATCTGCTCCGGGGCGAAGTATCTGCTCTGCGATGAAACCTTTGACGGACTGGATCCGGTAATGCGGCAGGCTGTCAAGGCGCTTTTTGTAAAGGAAATGGATACCAGGGGACTGACCCCCATAATTGCTTCCCATAATCTGCGGGAGCTGGAGGATATCTGCGAATATGTGGGGCTTCTGCACAGGGGCGGAATCCTGCTGGAAAAGGATATTGATGATATGAAATTAAATATCCACAAGCTGCAGTGCGTGATTAAGGAACCGGAAATGCTGGAAAAGATTAAGAATACGCTGGACGTAATGACAATAGACAACAGAGGCTCCCTGTATACCATAACGGTACGGGGAAGCAGGGAAGCGGCAGAAGAGTTTATGGAGATGCTTTCTCCGGTATTTTATGAGCTGCTGCCCCTGTCCCTGGAGGAAATATTCATCAGCGAAACGGAGGTAAAGGGCTATGACATCAAAACGCTGCTTCTTTAAACTAATGAAAGAAGATTTCAGGCATAAAATATGGATGCTGGCACTTTCCATTCTGGGCAATCTGCTGGCAATTCCCGTGGCATACTTTCTGTATGGGAGCTCGGTTCCCTATTATCTGACGGATAACCGGGCAGGACAGCTGGTGCAGATGGGGCAGAGAATTTCCTCCTTTTTCCGGGAGGGCATCTGTATTACCGCGGGCATTATTGCCATCGTGGGAGCGCTGATTGTAGGTGTGGCGGGCTTCCGGTTTGTATTTCACCGGAATATGGTGGATACTTACCACAGTATGCCGGTGAAGAGAACCACTCTTTTTGGCATCGGCTGGTTAAATGGCTTTCTTATCTGGTTTATTCCCTTTTTCCTGAGCCTGTTTCTTACCATGAGCTTCGGGGCTGCCAGACTTTCCGGAATTATCCGGGAACTGGACAGCATACCGGATAAAGAGGAATATGTAAACAATGTCTTAATTGCCATGAGAGATTTTTCTGTCTGGAAAACAGGGTTTGCAACGGCAGGAATACTTATCATTGCCTATCTTCTGGTATACCATCTGACGCTGGCAGCTGCCATGCTTTGCGGCAATGTACTGAATACCCTTGTCCTCACCGGTGTTTTTGGAACCGGTACAGTAGGGCTGTATCTGTTAAACCTGCTGTTTCAGGAAATCTTTTATGATACCTACTGCTATGGGGCAGGAGATGAACTGGTTATGCGCGCCCTTTACGGCTCGCCGCTTGCCTCTGCCATTTACCTTTTATACAGGTGGACGCAGAACCGCTACGGGGAAATGTTGGAAGCAGGAACAGTAGTATGGAATCTGCTGATTGCGCTTGCTTTAGGAGGCCTGGCACTGTTTTTCTACAGCAGAAGACCCTCTGAACTGGCGGAAAACGGCGTAAAAAATCCGCCGGTGCGTTTCCTGGTACAGACAGTAGTTACCTTTGCAGCCGGTATGGGCGGCTGGCTGATGTTTTACGGGATTACCAGTGATATGATGGGAGCAGAAGAGGGAGCCCGGCTGGCATGGAGCATTTTCGGGGCAATCCTCTGTGGTGTTCTTGCTTTCGGCATAATGGATATTCTGTATAAGATGGAGTTCAGGGCATTTTTGTCCCATAAGCTGCGGATGCTTGTGACGATGGCTGGAGTGCTGGTGCTCTGCTTCTTTTTTTGGATGGACTGGTCGGGATATGATACCAGACTGCCGGCAAAGGAGGATATCCGGGAAATGTCTTTCTATACCTATGCTTATAATAACAGCCAGGCATATGGTGATATTTTAAAACAGACTGCCAGATGGAGTTATAAGGATGTGGATGTAATTTATGATTTTCTGGAAAATGCGGTTGCTTATTACCGGACAGATTCACATCCCGCAGATGTGGATATAAATAATATAAAAGGAATCAACGTAGCCGTAAAGGTCATGCTGAAAAATGGAAAGGACTATTACCGGGAGTATAATATCTATGATTACACTAATAATGAAAGCCTTTTTGAAATGCTGGTTTCCCAGGAGTATATGGATACCTTCTATAAGATTTCAGAGGAGGCAATGCAGAATGTGACTTATGTATCCTTCAGACGGTATTCCTATGGGGAAAATCTGGAAAAGGGAAAGGGCATCAGCCAGGAGGTAATCAACAGTATCTGCAATGCCTACAATCAGGATGTGGCAGAGCATCCGGAGCTGTTTATCCGGGATGACAGCCGGTGTATCGCCAGAATTACGATGGACAGTATCTCCGGCTTAAGAGGAAAAACACTGGCAGTTTATGAGGAAATGACCCATACCAGAGAGGCACTCAGGGAGAATCATCTGGAAGAATGGGCAGATATGCCGAAGGCTTCGGAGATAGAGGCAATCAATTTAAGACTGGGATGTACCGTCAGCGAAGCGGTAGAAAAGCATCTTGACCCGGTGGAACTGGCGAGAGAGGAATTTGGAGTATATCAGGACGGAGAGCCTGCAGGAGAGGAAGCCGTAAACGAAGCTATGGTGGAAACTGCGGATACTATCGTATTTGAAGATGGGTACTATACAGAAAGCTATTATGATTACGGGGATGGCGGAACGCTGCAGATAACGGTAACAGATCCGGCGGAAATAGAGGAGCTGCTGCAGCTTTCCTCCTATGAGAGGGGAGGAAGCAGCGTCTTCTTCAGCAGACAGAATTATTGCAGCGGACTGGAGGCTGTAACCACAGACGGGAAAAGGGATTATATGGAAATCCCTCTTGGGGCATTGCCGGAGAAATATATCCTGCGGTTTGCTGATGCGGTAGATGGATATGTGCAGTAAGGATGCACGGAAAGGAAGGAAAGAATGAAGGAGAAAGGGCAGATTTTGGTGTATGGCAGCCTGACAGCTTCCATGGAATATATTTTACAGGGAAACGGGTATGGGATTACGCAGCCTGCAACCGGAGAAGAACTGGAACACATGCTGGAAACCGGGGAATCTTCTCTTCTCCTCTTTTCTCCTGAAAGCTGGGAGAACCTTCCGGAGAATCTTGCACTGCTGCGAAAACTCCGGGAGAAAAGCAAGCTGCCGATGCTGGTGGCCTTTCAGAAAAGCAGTGATGAAATCCGGATTATGGCATTAAACGCAGGGGCAGATGACTGCATTGGACCGGACTGCTCTGTACTGGAGGCACTGGCAAGGATTCAGGCACAGATTCGCTGTTACAGCCGCCTTCTGGCAGCACATAAGCAGACGCGGACAATCCGGCTGGCAGGGCTGGAGGTGGATGACAGCGCGAAAAAGGTGCGGGTGGAAGGAAATGATGTCAGGCTGACCCCTACGGAATATAAAATTCTCTGTCTTTTGCTGGAACAGCCCGGAAGAGTATTGTCAAATCGTCAGATTTATGAGAAAATCTGGAAGATGGCACCGATTGGCGCGGATAATGTGGTAGCAGTGCATATCCGCCATATTCGGGAAAAGATAGAGGAAAATCCGGAGAATCCCAGATACTTAAAGGTTGTGTGGGGACAGGGATATAAGGTAGGCTGATGAAAAACCGGAGGGCTTCGGATTTCTTCAAAAAGGATTGATTGTCATGCGCAGAAATCTGCGCGGAAATAGGAGAAGAAAAATGAAGATGACCTGGTTTGCCAGACCCGCAAAATTTAAACTCCGTATGCTGCTGATGCTGCTCGGAGTTTCCTTACAGGGATTAGCTTTATCCCTTTTGATTCGTATTAACTTTGGTACTGACCCCTGTTCTGCATTGACTCAGGGAGTCATAGCCCATGTGCCCTTAAGCTTTGGCACAGCTCAGGTTTTATGCCATATGGTTAATTTTATCATTGTCATGCGCTATGACATGAGCAGAATCGGTTTTGGAACAATTGGAAATGTGGTATGTCTTGGATACATATCGGACTTTTTCGGCTGGATATGGGACAGCATTGCACCGGAGCACTTTTTTGAAGGGATGCCGGTGCGGGTACTGATTCTTGTTCCGGCTCTTTGTGTTTTTATCCTGGGAGCGGCAAACTATATGACCTCCGGGCTGGGCGCATCCCCCTACGACAGTGTTCCCTTTATTATTTCCCAGCATGTCCACAGATTTTCTTTCCGGGCTATCCGGATGACCTGGGATATCTGTTTTATGTCGGCAGGTGCCATTTTAGGCGGGGATGTGGGAATTGTAACGGTAGCAGTTGCCCTGTTTATGGGACCGGCTATCGGAATCGTGGGAAAGAAGCTGGAGTCGTGGTTAAATAAGGATGAAAAATAGAGGATTTGGAAAGAAAAAAGCAGGTCTGTTACTCTGCCTGAGTCTGCTGCTGTTTACCGGCTGCGGGGAAGGACAGGCAGCCGGGGGAACCGGATTGGATAGCGGCAGCGCGCAGGCAGAAGCAGGCGGCACGGTACAGGAAAGCACGCCAGCAGGGGCAGGCGGTATGGTACAGAACGGAAGCGCACCGCAGGAAGGTGTGCCGACAGAATCAGGGAGCGCGGTGAATGGAAGCGTCCCGCAGGAAAGTGTGCCAGCCGAGGCAGGCGGAAGTGCCCTGCAGGAAAGCGCGTCGGCAGAGGCAGGCGGAACTGGAGCAGATGACAGTATCACCCTTATAATGGTGGGAGATATCCTGCTCCATACCCCTGTGGCAGAGAGTGGAAAAACAAAGGATGGGGAATATGATTTTTCAGCCATCTTTGCTCCCCTGAAAGAGGAAATACAGAGTGCGGATATCGCGATTGTGAATCAGGAAGTAATCATAGGGGGAGCGGAGCTTGGAGTTTCCGGGTATCCTGCCTTTAATGCTCCCTATGAACTGGGGGATGCTCTGGTGGAGGCGGGCTTTGATGTGGTCTGTCAGGGAACCAATCATGCGCTGGATAAGGGGAAAAAGGGGATTTTGAACTGCATTTCCTACTGGCGGGAGGAGCACCCGGAAATTGCAGTGCTGGGCATCCATGATTCCGAAGAGGCAGCTTCTTCTGTTTATATCCGGGAAGAGGATGGTTTTCGGATTGCCATTTTAAACTATACCTATGGAACCAACGGGGTTCCGCTGCCGGAGGGGATGCCCTACGCGGTGGAGCTTTTAGATAAGGAAAAGGTAGCTGCGGATTTAAAGGAAGCAGAGGAAAAGGCAGATTTTGTGGTGGTCTGTCCCCACTGGGGAACCGAATACCGTCTGGAACAGACCGGTGAACAGGAAAGCTGGGCAGCTTTCTTTGCGGAAAACGGTGCGGACTTGGTTATCGGAACCCATCCCCATGTGATTGAGCCTGTGGAATGGGTAGAGGATACGCTGGTCTATTATTCCCTGGGAAATTTTGTGAACTGGACCTCCGGTACGGGAGAGGGTGTGAAAAACCGTATGGTAGGAGCAATGGCACAGGTGACGATTGCGCGGAATGACGCAGGAGAGGTAAGCATCCGTGAGTGGGCGGCAGAGCCTGTGGTCTGCCATGTGGAATCCGGTTTTGGCGGTGTGACTGTATATCCTCTTTCGGAATATACGGAGGAGCTGGCAGCGGGAAATGAAATTGTAAAGCAGGACGGGGAATTTTCTCTGGAAAGCTGTAAAGAGCTGGCAGAGCAGGTGTTTGGCATCGCTGTGGAGTAAAGAGGAGCAGGATAAGGGGATAAATATGGGAAATCAGGGAACAGAGAACAGACCGGAAACAGATGGAAGGTATCTGCGTCCGGCAGCAGCATATGAATTGATGAAAACAGCTCAGGGGATGCGGCGGACGGTTTATATTTACGGGGCGTCCGGTTCGGGGAAAACCTCTTTTATTGCGGATTTTTTCTCCCGAAGGCGGTATGAATATTATCCTCTGGCGCAGACACGGATAGAGGATATTAAAATCCCGGAACAGACGGCGGGAAATAAGGAAACCATCGTTGTCATAGATGATTTGTATCTTGTGGACAGTCAGGAAAGCCGGGAGGCGGTTTATCCGCTTCTGGAGGAAATGACAGCCAGAAAGGATATCTGGCTGATTCTGCTTTCCAGATGTCAGATGCCGAAGTGGTTAAAGCCCTTATACATCAATAAGGTGTTTATTACCATTGATGAGGGGAATTTAAGCTTTTCGGAGGAGGATGAGCTGGAATATCTGGCGAAATGGGAGATTTATCCCATGCAGGAAACGGCAAAATATGTGCGCAGCTTAAGCTGTGGACAGCCTTTGTTTCTGCGGATTGTGGCGATACAGCTGAAACTGGCGCAGCGGAACGAAACTGCCGGAAGTGACAGGCAGGAAAGAGAGCGGGAGGCAGTTGAGCAGGCGCGCCGGGATTTATGGGATTATTTTGAAATCCATGTTTTTGACCAGTGGAAAATAGAATTGCAGGAATTTCTGATGGATGTGGCGATTGTGGATGCCTTTGATGCGCAGCTGGCACAGCAGATTACAAAGAAACCGGATGTGACGCAGTTGATTGCCCAGGCGCTGGAAACCGGAAATTTTCTGGAGGAACAGGTAAAGAATGGCGTGGTCTGGTATGTTTTCCGGCAGGCGATGCGGTTTTCCATGCGCAGGCGGCTGCATACCAAATGTTCCCTGCAGCATATAAACGAAATATACAGGAGCGCGGGCAATGGTTACGAAATGATGGGGGATGTGCCAAATGCCCTGCAGATGTACGATAAGTGCCGGGATGAGGAGGGTATTTCCAGACTGCTTGTGGAAAATGCCAGAAAAAATGCTGGTGCAGGTTATTATTATGCTCTGCGTAAGTATTATTTTGCTCTGCCGGAGGAAATGATTCGGGAAAATTATGAGCTGATGACAGGAATGTGCCTGCTCAATTCCCTTTTGATGAATATAGACGAGAGCGAGCGCTGGTATCAGTTATTGGAGAATTATGAGAGAAGGCAGCAGGGAAGCACAAAACGGGCAGTCCAGGCGAAGCTTTGGTATCTGGATATCTGTCTGCCCCACAGGGGAACCGTGAGTGTGCCGGATTTGCTCAAACGGGCAGGGGGGCTTTTAGCAGAAGGGAAAACTGCACTTCCGGAGCCTTCCGTTACCAGCAACCTGCCCTCTTTGATGAACGGCGGAGCAGATTTCTGCGAATGGAGCAAAAAGGACAGAGAGCTTGCCAGAGTATTCGGAAAACTGATTGAGATGGTGCTTGGAAAATATGGTAAGGGAATTGTCAGCCTTGCTCTGGCAGAGAGCTTTTTTGAAAAAGGAGAGGATAATTACGAGGTGTCAGCACTGGCAAACAAGGGCAGGCTGCAGGCGGAGTGCGGCGGGAAGAAGCAGATGGTCTTTGTGGGAGTTGGAATTTTAAGCCAGCTGGCCATGCTCAACGACCATGCGGATGATGCCTTTGATATGCTGACAAGCTTCCGGAGAACCATAGAGGAGGATACCCCTCAGTTAATTCCGTCAATTGAAACCCTGCGTACCAGATTTTTACTGTATCACGGCAGAAGCGCAGCGGTGGCGGACTGGATGAAAACAGCCCCGGATGAGGAGCAGGAATTTTTTATCATGGAGCGGTTCCGTTATCTGACAAAGGTGCGGGTATATCTTGCCATGGGAAAGAAGGAGCGGGCATATAATCTGATTCAGAGGCTGCTTGCCTATGCGGAAATGATGCACAGACCCTATGTACATATGGAATGTCATGTGCTGCTGGCGATTACCCAGTACCGTATGGGAAGTTCAGAGTGGAAGCAGACCCTGCAATATGCCATTTCCAAAGCGGAGGAATATCATTTCGTCAGAATCCTGTCCAGAGAGGGTGCCGCCCTCTGGGAGCTTCTGAAGGAGGAAGAGTTTGTCTGGAAGGACGAAAAGTACAAAAAGCAGGTACTGAAGGAATGTGAAACGCTTGCCAGAAGATATCCGGTTTACTTAAGCGAAAAGCAGGAGGGAAATGTATTTTTATCCGACAAGGCGCTGGCAATCCTGCGGCTGCAGTCGGAAGGGTATTCCATTGAGGAAATTGCGGAGCAAATGAACTTGTCGAAGGCAGGGGTAAAGTATTATAATCAGGATACCTATAAAAAGCTTGGGGTCAGGGGAAAGGCTGCCGCATTGACGGAGGCAAGGAACCGAAGGCTGATTTAAAGTAACATACAAAAGGGAACAGGCGGAAAAGAGGAGCGGGAAGCATATGTATACAATTATAGACGGGAAAAAAATATCCCAGGAAATCAAGGATGAATTAAAGGAGCAGGTAGCACAGTTAAAGGAGAGGGGCATTGAAAAGTGTCTTGCTGTGATTCAGGTGGGAAAAGACCCGGCTTCCAGCGTGTATGTCAACAATAAGAAGAAGGCGTGTGAATATATCGGGATTCGTTCTCTTTCCTATGAACTGCCGGAGAAAACAACGGAGGAAGAACTGCTTTCCCTGATTGCGCAGCTGAATGACAGGGAGGATGTCAACGGCATTTTAGTACAGCTTCCCCTCCCGGCGGGAATGGACGAGGACAAGATACTTCTTGCCATTGCACCAGAAAAGGATGTGGACGGTTTCCATCCGGTCAATGTGGGAAATTTAAGCATTGGCCGTCCCGGCTATGTTTCCTGTACCCCGGCAGGCGTGATTCAGCTTTTAAGGAGAAGCGGAATCAGGATAGAGGGAAAGGAATGTGTTGTGCTGGGCAGAAGCAATATTGTGGGAAAGCCCATGGCAATGCTGCTTTTAAGGGAAAACGGAACTGTGACGGTATGTCATTCCAGAACGGCAGCTTTAAAGGAAGTGACAAAGCGGGCGGATATTCTGGTGGCTGCCATCGGAAAGCCGAAGTTTATCACAGCAGAGTACATCAAAGAGGGAGCGGTGGTCATTGACGTGGGAATCCACCGGATGGAGAACGGAAAGCTCTGCGGGGATGTGGATTACGCAAAGGTAGAGCCGATCGTAGAGGCCATCACTCCGGTACCGGGCGGCGTAGGAAGCGTAACGACTTCCGTGCTGGTCGGACATGTGGTAGAAGCCGCTGAAAAAGCAAATAAGTAAGTGTGTTACAACAAAAACACCACGAAAACAAAGCAGGATTACTTTATTGTTTTCGTGGTGTTCATATCTTCTGACGCAGAAGTATCGAAAGGAACTGGAAATAATGTTTAAATTTATGATTTGTTTTCTTGCGGGCATTGGCGCAGGGCTTGGAACAGGATTTGCCGGAATGAGCGCAGCGGCAGTCATCAGTCCGATGCTGATTACTTTTCTGGGGCTTCCAGCGTATGAGGCAGTGGGCATTGCGCTGGCAAGTGATGTTCTGGCAAGTGCGGTAAGTGCGTACACCTATGGAAAAAATAAGAACCTTGATATTCGAAATGGGCTGGTAATGATGGTTACGGTTTTGCTGTTCACGCTTTTCGGGAGCTGGGTCGCAAGCAGAGTACCGAATACCACAATGGGAAATTTTTCAGTTTTTATGACGCTGCTGCTGGGAATCAAATTCATCGTAAAGCCGGTTATGACGACCAAAGAATCCATGAACCAGGTAAGCATAAGAAAACAGATCGTTCAGTCCATTATCAGCG
>OLGB01001419.1_pt1 | contig 29139 bp, 27 predicted proteins | sample 1605691 | NCBI WGS metagenome assembly OLGB01 (sample SAMEA3888925, study PRJEB22519) | human gut metagenome | biome: human gut; feature: human-associated habitat; material: faeces | place: Denmark | collected 2010 | reverse complement strand
GTTATAAATGTTGGGGAGGCTAAAAACAAAAATAAATTTGTAGAATCATTTATTCATTTTGAGTCAGTGGAAGAAATGGAAGCTCTGAACTCCAACGGGAAGAAAATAAACTTCCAACCTTCTTTATCGATGCCTCTAATGGGATTTGCTGGGAATTGGAACCACGAACCAATCCTTGATAAATGGGCCTGGGAAGAAGGTTCAAAATCAAAAACAATGGAAGGTTATGATGATGATGGCAAACCGAAAATTCCAGGAACCTTAAATAAGGGGATTGGTGGAGAAGGTATAGATAAATTTAATCCAGCAGGAGTTATACAAAATAGAAAAGATAAAAATACAACATCCCTAGATCAAAATCCAGAATTGTTTGCTTTCAATAACGAAGGGATCAACGCACCATCATCAAGTGGTTCTAATATTGCTAAAATTTATCCTTTAGATTCAAATGGAAATCCTCAAGATGCTCAACTTGGGAGAGGATTAACACCTTCTCCACTTGTATTAAGAAGTGCAGAAGAAGGATTGATTTCAATAGTAAATACAAATAAAGAGGGAGAAAATCAAAGAGACTTAAAAGTCATTTCGAGAGAACACTTTATTAGAGGAATTTTAAACTCTAAGAGAAATGATGCAAAGGGAATCAAATCTTCTAAGCTAAAAGTTTGGAGCGACTTGAAATGGGATGGACTCATCTATAACCCTAGAGGTAGAGAAGAAAATGCACCAGAAAGCAAGGATACCAAAGATCCTGCTACTAAGATAAGAGGACAATTTGAACCGATTGCAGAAGGTCAATATTTCTATAAATTTAAATATAGATTAACTAAAGATTACCCATGGCAGGTTTCCTATATTCCTGTAAAAATTGATAATACAGCCCCTAAGATTGTTTCGGTTGATTTTTCAAATCCTGAAAAAATTAAGTTGATTACAAAGGATACTTATCACAAGGTAAAAGATCAATACAAGAATGAAACCTTATTTGCGAGAGATCAAAAAGAACATCCTGGCCGTATCCCGCACGGAAAACCCGCCGGATGTGGTGATTACCGAGATTGGCGGTACCGTGGGCGATATCGAAAGCCTGCCCTTTTTGGAGGCCGTGCGCCAGATGCGCGCGGAGGTGGGCCGGGAAAATTGCCTGTACCTGCATGTAACGCTTGTACCCTACCTGAACGCCGCCGGCGAGCTGAAAACCAAGCCTACCCAGCATAGCGTGCGCGAGCTATGCAGCATTGGCATTTCACCGGATATTCTGGTGTGCCGTGCCGACCATGAGCTGCCTTATGACGTGCGGGCCAAGATTGGCATGTTCTGCAACCTGCCGGTGGAGCGCGTGTTCCAGAACCTGAACGCGCGCAGCTTGTACGAGGTGCCGCTGCTGCTGCACCGCGAAAAGCTGGACGAGCAGGTAATGAAGCTTTTGGATATTCCCGCCGCCCCCTGCGACCTTACGGAGTGGAGCAATATGGTGGAGCGCCAGCTTGCCAGCACCGAAAGCGTGACCGTGGCGCTGGTAGGCAAATATGTGGAGCTGCCGGACGCGTATTTGAGCGTGGTGGAGGCGCTTACCCACGGCGGAATCTTCCATGGCGTGAAGGTGCATATCAAATGGGTGCCCGCCCAGGATATCACCCCGGAAAACGTGGGGGAGATGGTTTCCGGTGCAGATGGCATTCTTGTACCCGGCGGCTTTGGCGCGCGCGGGCTGGAGGGCAAGATTACGGCCATTCAATATGCGCGTGAAAACGGCATTCCCTTCCTGGGCCTGTGCCTGGGTATGCAGATGGCGGTTGTGGAGTTTGCCCGCCATGTGCTGGACCTGCGCGATGCGCATACCAGCGAGGTGGACCCGCATACCACGTATCCCGTGATCGACCTGATGAAGGATCAGGACCTTGAAAACCTTGGCGGAACGATGCGCCTTGGCAAATACCGCTGCCTGCTCACACCCGGCACAATCAGTGAAAAGGCCTATGCCACGGGCGAAATTTGGGAGCGCCACCGCCACCGTTACGAGTTCAACAACGCCTACCTGGAGCGCTTTATGGCGGGCGGCATGGTGGTTGCGGGCCGCAACCCGGATCGCAACCTGGTGGAGATTGTGGAAATCCCCGCGCACCCGTTCTTTGTGGCGGTACAATTCCATCCCGAGCTCAAAAGCCGGCCCAACCGGCCGCATCCGCTGTTCCGCGAGTTTGTGGGGGCGGCGCTCAAGCACCGCGACGCGGAGTAATCCCAGGATCCCGGGTTTTTGGAATGACAAAAACCCGGGATTTTTTTGTTGACATGAAAAAGGATATATGTTATATATAGAACTATTATTAGAATAACGAATATATTTGAAAGGAGAGAAGCGCATGACGGAAACCGAAAGGCTGCTGACGCTGATGCACAGCGCAAAGCAACTGTACCGCCGGGCATTTGAGCCTTTGATAGCGCAGTATGGCCTGAACCAGCTGGAAACGGATGTGCTGCTGTTTTTGCATAACAATCCCGATTTTGATACGGCGCAGCGCATATGCGATCTGCGCGGGCTGCGCAAATCCAACGTATCGTGCGCGGTGGAAAAGCTGTGCATGCGCGGCTGGCTCGCGCGCGTGCGGGATGAGAAGAACCGGCGCGTGGTGCATCTTACCCTGAAGGAAGATGCCATGCCCTTTATTACAAAGGCGGCGCAGGTGCAGCGCCAGGTGTTCGCCCAGATGGGGGAGGGCCTTACGCCGCAGGAAAGGCGGCTGGCGGAAAGCATGATACAAAAGCTGATGGACCGCGCGGCGCTTCTGCTCAACGCACAGGAGGAATGAAAATGACGGTAACACAGGTGATCGTATGCTTCTTCGCCGGTATGGGCGCGGGGCTGGGCACGGGCTTTGCGGGCATGAGCGCCGCCGCGGTGATCACGCCCATGCTGGTAACCTTCCTGGGGATGCCGGCCTATTCGGCGGTAGGGATTGCGCTGGCCTCGGATGTGCTGGCCAGCGCCGTTTCAGCCTATACCTATGGGAAAAACAAAAACCTGGATATCCGCAACGGATTGATCATGATGGCGGCGGTGCTGGCTTTTACCATGGTAGGCAGCTATGTATCCAGCCTGGTGCCCAACAGCACCATGGGCGGTTTTTCCATGTTTATGACGCTGCTGCTGGGCGTAAAATTCATTGTGAAGCCTGTAATGACCACGAAGGAAACCATGGCGGCGATTTCGCCGGGGAAACGCGCCGCGCAATCCGTTGTGTGCGGGATGATCATTGGGTTTATTTGCGGCTTTGTGGGCGCGGGCGGCGGCATGATGATGCTTTTGATTTTGACCAGCGTGCTGGGCTACGAGCTGAAAACCGCAGTGGGCACCAGCGTGTTTATTATGACGTTTACGGCGCTTACGGGAGCTGTGTCCCACTTTGCGCTGGATGGCGCGCCGGACTGGACGGTGCTTGCTCTGTGCGTGCTGTTTACGCTGTTGTGGGCGCGCGTTGCGGCAAGGTTTGCAAACAAAGCGTCGCCCAAAACGCTAAACCGGGCCACCGGCGTTATTCTTGTCATTTTGGGCGCGGTGATTCTGGCGGTGAACTATCTGTAAGCATACATATGGAAACCCCGGCTTCCGCATGGCGCGGAGGCCGGGGTTTTGCACATGAAAGGAGGGGGTTAGCCCAGCAGCATGCGGTCGCTGGAAAGCGCCTGGCCGCTGGCCTTTTCAAACATTTGCAGCAGATCCTCCACGGTGAGGCGTTTCTTTTCCTCTCCGGAAACGTCGATGGCGATACGGCCCTCGTACATCATGACCAGACGGTTGCCATGCGCGATGGCGTCGCGCATGTTGTGGGTGATCATGAGCGTGGTAAGATGATCCTGGGTGACGATGCGCTCGGTGGTTTCCAGCACCTTTGCGGCGGTTTTGGGGTCCAGAGCGGCGGTGTGCTCGTCCAAAAGCAGCAGGCGCGGCTTTTGCAGCGTGGCCATAAGCAGGGTAAGCGCCTGACGCTGGCCGCCGGAAAGCAGCTCTACCTTGACCGTCAGGCGGTCCTCCAGCCCCAAATCCAGTATTTTGAGCAGCTCGCGGTAGTTTTCGCGCTCGGAGGCGGTGATGCCGCTTTTGAGCGTGCGGCGCTTGCCGCGGCGCATGGCGAGGGCCAGGTTTTCCTCAATCTGCATGGTGGCGGCGGTGCCCATCATGGGATCCTGGAACACGCGGCCAATGAATTTGGCGCGCTTGTGCTCCGGCAGCCGGGTTACATTTACGCCGTCAATGAAGATGCTGCCCTCGTCCACAAACCAAGCGCCCGACACGGCGTTAAGCAGCGTGGATTTGCCCGCGCCGTTGCCGCCGATTACGGTTACAAAATCGCCGTCGTTAAGCGTGAGGGATACGCCGTCCAGCGCCGTTTTCTGGTTTACGGTGCCGGGGTTGAAGGTTTTGCGAATGTTTTTGATTTCAAGCATCCTTTTCGCCTCCCTGCTTCGCGGGCCTGAACACGCGGCTTTTCCAAGAGGGCACGGCCAGGAAAAGGGCCACAATCACGGCGGACAGCAGCTTAAGGTAGTTGGAGTTGATGCCGCTGAGGCTGACCACCGCCTGGATGACCGCATAATAGATGATGGAGCCAAGCGAAACGGCCAGCAGCTTCAAGCCGAAATTGCGGAAAAGCTTGCCGAAAACGACCTCGCCGATGATCACGGCGGCCAGGCCGATGACGATTGCCCCGCGGCCCATGTTGATATCCGCAAAGCTTTGGTACTGCGCAAGCAGCGCGCCGGACAGGGCCACCAGGCCGTTGGAAAGCATCAAGCCCAGCACCTTGTTATAATTGGTGTTGATGCCTTGGGCGCGCGCCATGTTGGGATTGGAGCCCGTGGCGCGCAGCGAGGAGCCAAGCTCCGTGCCAAAGAACCAGTAAAGGATGGCGACGATCACCAGCGTAAACACGCCCACAACAAAGATGGGGTGCTGCCAGAAGGGGCGCGTGCCCTTGGTTACGTCCTGCAGGTAGCGCAGCGAAACCAGCAGGCTGTATTTGTTCACATTTAGGGACTGGTTAGCCTTCATACCCATGATGGCCAGGTTGACGGACCACAGGCCCAGCTGCGTTAAAATGCCGGACAGGATGGCGGGTATGCCGCAGGCGGTATGCAAAAGGCCGGTTGCAAAGCCCGCCAGCATGCCAACCGCGATGGCTGCCAGCAACGAAAGCCAGATATTGTAACCGTTCACGATCAGCATCACGCCCACGGCGCCCCCTGTACAGAAGGAGCCGTCCACGGTCAAATCCGCAATGTCCAGCAGCTTGTAGGTGATGTAGACGCCAATGGACATAATGCCCCATACCAGGCCCTGTGAAACAGCGCCTGGCAGCGCGTTAAGAAAGCTTATCATTTGGTAACCCTCACTATTTGGGCCGCGAATGCGCCGCCCGATTTGCATATGCCTGCCCGGTAAAAAACGTGGGAAAAGGAAATCCTTTTCCCACTTGCGGCTTTTATGGAGAAGCGTTACTCCATATCAATCGCTACATAGTTTTCCGGCATGGTAAGGCCAAGCGCCTCGCAGATGACGGGGTTGTACTTGGGGGTGAAGTTCTCGGCATAAGCCACGGGCATGGTGGAGATATCGGCCTCGCCGGTCAAAATCTTGGCGGCCATCTTACCGGTGGTTACGCCCAGATCGTAGTAGCTGATGGACAGGGTGGCAACGCCGCAGCCCTTGGCGATGCCTTCCTCACCCGCGATGACGGGGATGCCGGCGGGCTGGCAGATGTTATCCACAATACCGGTGTTGGCGGCCACGGTGTTGTCGGTGGGAACATAGATCACGTCGCTGGCGTCGGCGGCAGTTTGAACAACGGCGGCGGCGTCGTTGCTATCGGCGAAGGGGTAGAGGGTGCAATTATAGCCGAGGGTTTCCAGGCAGGCCTTTACGGTGTCCACCTGGTATTGGCTGTTGGCCTCGGCGGAGCAGTACACCAAGCCCACGTTCTTGGCCTCGGGGAACAACTCCTGAATCATGGCAGCCTGCTGATCCAGCGGCGCAAGGTCGGACGTGCCGGACACGTTGCCGCCCACAACGCCGGTAAAGCCTTCGATGTCCAGCGCAACGCCGTACTCGGTAACAGAGGTGCCCAGGATCGGGATATCAGCGGTGGCGGCGGTAGCGGCCTGCAACGCGGGAGTGGCGTTGGCCAGGATGAGGTCTACCTTATCGGACACAAACGCATTGGCGATGGTGGAGCAGGTGTTGGAATCGCCGGCGGCATTTTGTACATCAAAGGTGACGGCGTCGCCCAGCTCCTCGGTGAGCGCGTCAATAAAGCCCTGCGTGGCGGCGTCCAGCGCGTCATGCGTTACCAGCTGGCAAATGCCTACGGTGTAGGTCTTTCCTTCCGCCATAGCGGAGGCGGCGCCCAGAACGAGCAGGGCAGCCAGGAGAATCGATACAAACTTTTTCATGTGCTTTTCCTCCTCAAGTATCGTTGCGGTGTATTTTCAAACGGGCGGCGCCCGGTTGAAGCGATGGAAAAACAAAACGCCCTTTTTCACTCGCCTTCCGCGAATGAAAGAGGGCGTATATACGCGGTACCACCTCTGCTTTGCCAAAGCAAGAAGCCTTGGCCTTGCGAGCAACCAACATTGCTCCCGGGGATAACGGCCCGTATCCGGCCCAGCCTACTTGCAAAGGGGTTCAGCCAGGCGACTCTGGAGCGGAATTCACCGCGTCCCTCCGCTTCCTTGCACCAACCGGAAGCTCTCTTGAGAAGGGGATGTGCGGCCACGTTGCTCCATCAGCGTCGTTTATGGGTGGTATTGTATAACAGCGGGTGGGACAAGTCAAGCGGTAAAACAAGGCTTTGACGGGCTGGAAAAATGGCTGGAAGGCTTGCGGTATAAGGAATTTGAAGGCTTTTGCAGAGAATGTTTTTCCTTTGTTTTTGGAGGGGAAGCGTATACGAGCATTAGCGGCTCTATAATAGCCAATACCCTTCCTTATTGCGGTTCATGATGCGCTCGGCAACCATTTCGCGGCGCAGGGTGCAAAAATCGTCGTGGTATTGCGCCAGAAGGAGGTTGACCTCCCTCTCGGAATAGACGCGGCCTTTTTCAAAGCTTTCCGCCAGCTTTTCCAGCACGATGCGGCGTTTTTTGCGCTGCACGGGGATTACCTTGAGCTTTCCATACTCAAACAGGTTTTCCAATACCTTTTCCCGATAAAGCTGCTCGCGCTGGGCCTGCGCATCCATGGGCGCGCCCGGCGGGCAGATCACGTCCATCAATCGGGCCTCAAGGGCCTGCGGCTTGAGCGAGTACACGGTATAGTACTGCTCTTTGACCGCCTCCACAAGGCCGGCTTCCTCCAGCTTTTTCAGATGAAAGGAGATGGTGGAGGGGCTGCGCCCAAGCAGCTCGGACAGCAGCTCAACATATTTGGAACCGTCGTTCAGGGCGCGGATCAGCTCCAGCCGGGAGGCGTCCGCCAGACATTTAAACAGGGAAACGGCTTCTGTCTGCGTCATTGCGCGGCCTCCTTTGCTTTTTGAAACGCCTCCCAAAGGCGGTTTGCCGTAACAAGCTTGGTTTCCTCCACCAGCTGGGTTTGCAGGTCGCCATGGGCGCTGGCTGCCGATAGGTGCGCGCGCCAGGCGGCGGACAGGCTTTCAAAGCGCGGGCAGAACCGCTCGCAGAAAGCGTCCAGGGTGGGTTGGCCCGCCTTTTGCAGGTAAGCCTCGTCGGCGGTAAGAAGGGCGCTAAAAACGCCGGTAATGTTGCGCCGCACCTTTTCCAGGTTGGCTTCGTCCCAGCGCTGGGCGGCTTCCAGCTGCGCAACGCGCGCGCTGCAAGCATCGCCCTCCTGTTTTAGAAAAGCGCGGTAGGCGGCAAGCGCCGTAGCCAAAGCTTCCATAATGATTCCTCCTGAAATGGCTTAAGAGTGTTTTGACCATTTAAGTATATCTATCAAAATAGAATTGTCAATATTATTTTGATGAATATAGAATTAAAAATTAGAATTTTGATTTTGCTCATATCGTTTTCAAAAACGTGAGAAAAAAAGCTTGACAAGCGATGCAAGGATAGTTATAATAAAACACGGTTAGATAAAGCTAACCAACTGTCAGGAAGTAGCCGCTCCTTACAGCAAGACCATTGGGTGAGAGCTTTCTCACCTCCTCCAACAAAGAACGCCCCGGTCGCGCATGACCCGGGCGTTTTTTGTTGGCAGTCAGGGCTTTATTCCTTGCCATCCCTTTCCAGGGAGGCGCGCACCGCGTTCAAATGGGCGCGTACAGCGTTTTGGGCAGCCTCGACATCGCGGCTTACAAGCGCGTCCACAATGGCGCGGTGCTCGCGCAGCACCGCGTCGCGGCGCTGGCCGGTGCGCAGGGTGCGCGCCTTGATTTCACGGATCAGCTCGTAATACGTATCAATGAAGGAGCTGAACAGGCGATTGCCCGAAAGCTCGGCGATGTGATAATGAAAATAATGGTCCAGCTGAACGGCGGCCTCGTCCTCCTCGGGTATGCTGCCAAGCAGGGCGGAAAGCTCGCTGAGCTGCGCATCCGTGGCGGAGCCAATGATGTTTTGCACGGCCCGGCACTCCATTACCTCCCGGAATTCCAGCAAATCGCGATAGGTGGCCTGGCGCAGCTGCTCGGACAGGGCACGCGCAAAATCATCCCCAACGACGGACTTGATGTATGTGCCGCCCTTGGGAGAGCGGCTGATATAGCCGCGCGCCTCCAAAATGGTGAGCGCCTCGCGCAGGATGCCCCGGCTAACGCCCAGCTGATCGGCCAACTGGCTTTCGGGCGGCAGGCGCGTGCCAACGGTGAGCTCGCCGCTGCGCATGGAATGGGTGAACTGCTCCGCAATGCGGTCGGATAAACGCTGATCCTGGATGGGACGGAAGGCTGGCATAGGTTCCTCCTTCATGGGGCGGGGAAAAACGTTTAGGCCTCCGCAAGCGCGACGTCCGTCAGCTTGTCGGCAACGGCGCAAATATCCATCCCCTTGGTAAACAACAAACAGGTGCCGGTGGGATAACGGGGCTTTTCTGCCCAAATGGGCGGGATGGCCGCGTGGCCATACTTGGCCCCCAAAATCGCGCCGCAAATAGCGCCGATGGTATCGGCGTCGCGGCCAAAGTTGCCCGCGCAGGTAACGCCTGTGCGGAAATCGCCGTTGACCAGCTTGAGCACGCCAAAGGCCTCGGCCACCGCCTCGCATACGGAGGCCTTGTAGCTGGTCCACAGCTCGTCATGCAGGGGCATCCAGGCCAGCAGCAGGTTGCCGCCCGCCTCGTCCACAATGTCCATGGCGCGCTGCATGGCATACGCGTACCAGGTGTCCTTGGGCACGGGGCGCATGGCGGCCTCCAGAATTTCCTCAATGCTGCCGTCTGCCATGGCCGCGGCCACGGCGGCCGCTACCGACTGCGCGCCCCATACGCCTTCGCGGTCATGGCTGATGGAGGCGTCGATCTCCGCCATGGCGATGGCGCGGTCAACGTCGCCCGCGCACAGCACGCCGATGGGGCTGATGCGCATGGCCGCGCCATCGGAGTGGCAATAAGCATTATACCTGCCCGAAAGCGGTGGGCGCAAGCCCCTTCTGAGATTTCGGGAGGCTTCAAATTCGCTGGCGCCGCCGCGCTTGAATTCATCCTGCGTGGCAACGTGGGTAAGCCACGCATCCACCACATGCCGGCTGGTGAGCTTTCCGCCGCATTCAATCAGCGTTTGCGCGGTAAGCATGGCAAATTCCGTATCGTCGGTAGACCAGCTTGCGCCCTTGTTAAAATCTGTGGTAAAGCCATAGGCCATTTGATTGTCCGGCTTGCGGGAAGCGTCGCCAAAGCTGTCGCCAATGGCCAGGCCAATCAGCGCGCCGCGCGCCTTGTTGCGGTATACATCGGGATTTTGGAGAAGCTGTTGTCTGGTAAGCATTCGAAAAAACCCTCCTTTAGATTTCTGCAACGGTAAGATCGCCAAAGCCGGCGCGCCCCATGGAGAACATGGCGTAGCCGGTCATGCCGTAGGCGAAGCCGCCGTCGCGCGCGGTGAGCGCGATATCGCCTACGGTGAGGGTAAGCCGGTCGCCCTGGGCCTGGAAGCCAAGGGCGTACGTTTCGCCAAGCCGCCAGGGAAAGGCCTGCGCGGCAAGGGGCGTTAAAACGCCCCGCTCCATTTTAAGAATGGCGATTTGGTTTGCGCCGTAGAGCCCGGCATAGTAGCCGCGCCGCGCGCCCTGCGCCCGCAGCGCAAGCAGCGCCTGCGTGCCGTTTTCCAGCGCGACGCGGCCCGTAACGCATGCGTCCCGCATGAAATAGCTGCCGGTGAAGGCCTGCGCCTGGCTTTCGCACAACAGCTGCATCAGCCCGTTTTCCAGCGACCATGCGCCGTGGTTGTGCGAGAAGGGGATTACGCTGCCAAACTCCGTGCGCAGCATCGCAGTGCGCAGGGTATAGCTTCCTTTGCCAAAAATGTGGAAGCGCTTGGGCACGAGCGTGCCGGAAAGCGCAAACTTGCCCGGCGCGGCGGATTCGATCAGCAGGCCGATTTCGTCAATCAGGCCGCCCTCCACCTGGGGAAGGGTGAAGCGTAGGGTTACTTCCTTTGCGCCCTCGGTAAGCAGCGTGGGGGAGAGGCAGATATCCCTTTCAGTAAGCGAGTCGCGCACATAGGGCGTTAGAATGAGAAGCTCTCCCGCCAGTTTATCGTAATCCAGCGCTATTTCAACGGTTTGGCCGGGATAGGCGCGGGGCGAGAACACGGGCATGTACCGCTCGTCGCTGAAGTCCGCCCGGCGCCAGAAGGGCTTATAGAACCAGCGGGCCTTTTGACCGCGCGTCATGCGGTCCAGCAGCACGGCGCCGTTTGGGAGCCGCGCGCAGGCAGGCGCGGCGCAGGTGAAGCGCAAGCCGTGCGTGCTGCCGGGAAGTGAAAAATCAAAGTAGGTTTCGCCCTCGCGCACGCGGCTGGAGATATCCCCGGGCACGCTTTCGCCACGCAGGCGATAGCTCCAGGCGGCTAGCTCGTAGGCATAGCTTGGAATATCCAAAATGTTCAGGTAGCCGGAAATGCCGGAGAGCACGATTTCGTCGTTAATGGGGGCGCGGTAATGCGCGGGCAGGCCGTTAAGCCCGCAGGCCACGCCCAAAATGGAGCCTACGCTGCCCGCGTTGCAATCCGTATCCCAGGAGCACATGGTAGCGATTTCAACGGTACGGGCAAAATCGCCCGTGCCATAGCAAAGCGCCAGCGCGCATACGCCCGCGTTGGGGATGATGTGGCATACCCCGCCATAGCGGTCGTAGCCCCATTGCGCTTCCAGCATGGCGCGGCAGGCGCGCCAGTCCTGCGGATGCGAGCGGTGAAAGGCGCGCACGGCGCCAACCACCTCGGCGTATACGCTGTTCCCGGGAATTTGGCGAAGGCCCGCGTCCATGATTTCGTTGATGTCAGAGGTCAAAAAGGCCTGGGAGATACAGGCGGCGATAAAAGCCGCGCCATTGAGCCCCTCGCCATCGTGGCTGACGGAGGCTGCCGCCGCGGCATAGCGCGCGGCGCGGCCGGGGTCGCCCGGGGCGACAAGCCCCCAGGTGTCAATAAAAATCTGCCCGCCAATCTGCTCGGCCAGCGTTTGGCCGTTTTGGTGGATGGAGCCGGACTGCGGTGCGGGAACGCCGTTTTTGAGGTTGAGATAGGCGGTATGCTCCGTGCTTACGCCATAGCCGCCCCACCAGTACAGGCCCACCCCCTCGCGCGCGTAGTTGAGCCAGGCCTCGGCTACCGCCTGCGGGGTTACCTGCCCGGCGTTATCGTTGAGCGCGCGCAGGAAAAAAACCGGGCCGTTTGCGTCGTCATCGGCTGCAAAGTGCTTGTAGTCCTTCACATAGCCGCGGATGTCCCCGTAGGTATCGCGGATGCGTTCATAGCTCCAAATGGCGGGCTCCACAGGCGCGCCTAGGCGGATACCGATGTTCATACCCAGGAAACCGGCGTAGATTCTTTCCACACATTCCCTTGGTTGCAAATAAAAACACGCTCCCAGCATGTATTTTGGAAGGGGCGAGGCCCCTTCTCGGCCAGGCCCCCGGCTTTTGGCGGGAACCTGGCCGAAAAGGGGGGAACGGAGAAGGGCTCCGTTCCCCGCAGACCGTCGAAAAAGCTCGCCTGCGGCGATCTTTTCCGCCGAGAGATGCGCCGTTCGCCTACTCGCTTCGCTCGCCGGGCGGCGAACGGCGTAAGGAAACCTTGCTACGCAAGGCTTCCGGCCCCACCGCGCATGTCGCTGGGGCCGGATTACACTTGGAGGGCTGCGGCCCTCCAAGCCTCCCATGGGGTTTATCGACAGGCTGGGGGGAACGGAGAAGGGCTCCGTTCCCCGGTATGATGATTACTTCAGCACGGAGTTGATGTACTCGTTAAGCTGATCGCCGCCGGCGGCGTTGAACTTCTCCACCATCTCGGCAAAATCCTCCACGGGGCGCACGCCGCGAACAATCTCGTTGGCGTACTCGGTGTAGATGGACTTTACGGCCGCCAGCTGGGGCTGGAGGTCCTCGGGGATGATGACGTTAACGTCGTTGGCGTAGAACTGCGCGCCCAAGGTAAGGCTGTCCTGCGCGGGCGTGCTAAGCACGGGAGTGGCCAGCTTGAGATCGGCGGGCAGGCCGTCCACGGTGGGGAAGAAGCGGGCCCAATAGCTGCCCCAATCCTCGGTGAAGGTAACGACGCCGTCGCTGATTGTGTAGTGCTTGCCTTCCACGCCCAGCTTATCAATCATACGGCCTTCGGGGCTGGCCATGTACTCCAGGATGGCGAAGGCGGCGTCCTTCACGTTTTGCTCAATGGTGGCGTTGATGGCGAAGCCGCGCTCCTCCTTGGTAACGTCGATGGAGGCATAGGCCTGGCCGACGCCCTTGGCGGGCGGCAGGGCAACCAGCTCGGCCGCTTCGCCCATGGTTTGCACCATCTTGGTGTTGTATACCTGGATAACGTCGCCCGCGGTGCCCGCGATCAGCGCGCAAACGCCCTCATAGAAGGCCTGCTCCATGGTATCCCACGCCTTGGTGATGTAATCGGCGTCCAGAATGCCGTCCTTGTACAGCTGCGCATAGAAGGCCAGCTTGTTCTTTTCCTGCTCGGTAACCATGGAGTAGACGTAGCTGCCGTCCTCCTGCTGCATGAGGGTGCCGGTAACGCCGAAGGCATGGTTGAAGATGCTGTCCAGACGGGCCAGGCCGCCATCCACCGTGGTGCCGTACTTCACTACGCCTGCGTCCATCAGGTCCTTGAGCAGCTGGGCATAGGCCTCGGGGGTGGGATCAGCCAGGAAGGCGTCCTTAGAGGCGGCTTTGTCAAGGAAATCAGCGCGCATCACGGGCGCGGAGAACTTGGCGGGGGCCAGCCACAGCAGGTAGGGCGAGCTGGCCAGACGGGCCTTGGAATGCTCGCCCAGCACGGCCTTTACGTTGGTGGAGGCCTCTACATAGGGGGTTAGATCCTCCAGGAGGCCCTCGGCGATCACGGGGGTATCGGTATTGCCCTGGAAGAAGATCAGATCGGGGTTGATTTCGCCGGTGCGGAAAGCCAGCGGAACCACTTCAATGTACTTGCCCGCGGGGGCTTCCAAAATGGTGATATCCACGTAGTTGCCCTGGGCGGCCATGCCCTTTTCGATGGCTTCCACCACTGCGATGGTATCGGCGTCGTCGGGGGCAACGTCCTTGATGAGGATGGAAACGGGAACCGGCGCTTCCGCTGTGCCGATTTCGGCAACGGCGGCGGTGCTGCCCAGCAGCATCATAGCGGCCAAGAGGAGAGCGAGCCATTTTTTCATCAGGGTTTCCTCCTTGAATATATTTCCGGCTGTATCCGCAGCCGTTGGGGTGCGGTGGATGGGGCGCGCCGTTACTCCTTCACGCTGCCTGCCATAACATCCTTGGTGTAGAACTTGAGCACGACGGGGTAGAGCAGCAGGATGGGCACGATGGCGATGACGATGGTGGCGGCCTTGAGCGCGCCGTAGTCGATGCGGGCCAGCTCGTTATAATCCATTACGTTTTGCGCGCCGATGAGGGAAACGGTGTCCCCCAATACAACGAACTGGCGCAGAATGACCTGCAAGGTGGTTTTGGCTTTTTCTGTAAGGTAAATGCTGGCCTTGAAGTATTCGTTCCAGCGAACAACGGCGTAGAACATGGTAATGGTGGCGATGCCGCTTTTCGCCAGAGGGAATACCATGGAGCCAAGCATGCGTATGTGCCCCGCGCCGTCGATGCGGGCCGCCTCATAGATATCCATGGGAATGGCCTGGAAGTAGCGCATCATGATGATGAGGTAATACACGTTGACCGCCGTGACCAGGATAACCGACCATTGGCTGCCAATGAGGCCCAGCTGCTTTACCAGCAGGTATTCCGGCACCATCCCGGGGTCAAACAGCATCATGATGATCAAAAAGGTCATAATGGTTTTTTTGAACATCAGCTTGGGCTGGATGAGCACATAGGCCGCGCTGGTGGTGAGCAGGATGTTTATTAGCGTGCCCACCAGCGTGATGAACACCGAGTTCCAAAGCGAGGGCAGGATGACCTTGTTGGAAAACACAATTTCATAATTGACGGTGCTGAAACCGGCGGGAATCACGCGCAGGCCGCTCATGGAAGGCGAAAGGGCGGGGTCGGAGAAGGACTTGGCCAGGATGTTGAGCAGCGGGATAACCATGGTTAGCGCCAAAAGGAGCATAATCAAATCCAAAAGGAGCTGCCCGGGGCTTAAGAGCTTTTTCCATTTACGACTCATGGCTACCCCTCCTTACCAAACGCCGGTGCCGGTTAGGCGTTTGCTGGTTACATGCGTTAACAGCACCAGGATAACGCCTAGCACGCCCTTGACCAGGCCCACCGCCGTGGCCAGCGAGTACTGGCCCTGGCCGATGCCAATGCTGTAAATGTAAGTATCCAAAATTTCAATGGTGCTGTTTACGGCGGCGTTTGTGAAGTTGAGCACCTGGTCAAAGCCCGCGTTGAGGAAGAAGCCCAGGTTGAGGATGAACATGGTTACCATGGGCGTGACCAGCGCTGGTAGAACCACATAGCGGATGATTTGGAAACGGTTTGCGCCGTCGATATCCGCCGCCTCATACAGGGACGGGCTGATGCTGATGATGGTGGTGAAGTAGATGATGGAATCCCATCCCAGGGAGCGCCAGCCCTCAGAGAAGAACAGAACCCAACGGATGGAGCCCTTATCCGTCATATAATCGATGGGCGTTAGGCCAAACAGCCCGCGGATTTGATTCACCGCGCCTGTTTTGGATAGAAAGCTGATCCAGATACCAGCGATTACAACCCAGGACAGGAAGTGCGGCAGATAGCTGACCACCTGGGTGAACTTGCGCAAGGGCCCGGAGCGCATTTCGCTAAGCAATACCGCAAACAGCGCGAAGAAGGGGAACAGCAGCACGTATTTCATCAGGCTGATGATGAGGGTATTCATCAGAATATCCTTCATCAAGGGGGAGGAAAACATCATTTTGAAATACTTGAAGCCAGCCCAGGTCCAGGCGCTGCGGCCGCTGAAGTTATAAAAGGCCAGACGCATGTTCCAAATGGGAATGACGCGAAAGATGATGAAGTACAAAAGCGTAGGCACAAGCATGGCGTACAGCACCCAGTCCAGCCTAAGCCGCTTCAGGCCCATGCGCAACCGGGAAGGCTTGGTGGTTTGCATCCCGTTCCCTCCTTTATCCCAATCAGGGTATCTCTATATCCATCAGCGGCGCTTGCTGCTGCGCGCCGTATACGTCGCGGTCGCCCACGGTGCCGGAGGCCACGTCGCGCAGGTAGGTGATTTTGATACCCAAGGCCGCGTCGTAGCGCACAAATTCCAAAATTTTTTCAACGGGAATATGGTAAAGGGCGGCTACGCTTTCACGGGTGATTTTGCCGCTTTCCAGCACGCGGCGGTAAACGGCTGGGTCGTCAAAGAGAATATCCAGCGTTACCTCGAAGGGGCCGCTGTTTTTGCTGCGCAGCACCTTGGCAAGCTCGTACAGCCGCATGGCTCACACCTCCACGATTTCGATGGGGAACAGGCTGCGCCCATCCGCAACCTTGAGCAGATGATACACCGAGAAGGCATATACCGGGCCGAAGGAAACATCGCTGGGCGCAAAGGGGAAGGCCAAATTGCCCGCCGTGGATTTGCGGCCCGTGTAGCCAAAATGCAGGTAGGAGGAACGCACCGTGGCGCAAATTGCATCGGCCATGGCCTGCGTAGGGGCGATGACCTCGAACATCAGGCCCACCTCGTGCGGCAGGTCGCCGCGGCATGGCTCGCATGCGCCCATGACCGCGTCGATGCCGTAATGGTAGAAATGAATTTGATAGCTATCGGCAGGCACGTCGCTGTAATAGGCGTGAACGCCTTGCACAACCTGCCTTTCCACCTCGTCCAGGCGGGAGATGAGCATGGGGTCGCGGATGCCTGCCAGCACGAAGGTGCGGTAAGCCACCGCGCGCGCGCCCTCCAGCTTAACGGTATAAGGCTCGGGGCAAAAGCGGCTGCCGGTCACGCGCACGCGGCCGCCCCCAAGCTCCTCAAAGCGGCACTGGCTCAAATCCAGCAGCATGCCCGGCCCATGGAGCAGATAGGGATGATCCTTTTCATAAAAGGTATGCGCCGCAACGCTTACACTGGTGCATTTGCGCTCAGGCGAGGAGGGGTATACCGTGAAGGAATCCTCCTCCAAAACGCCAAGCATGCAATCCTTGGTGGTGCCAGGCTCGCAGCACAGCGCGCCGCATTCCAAAATTTTGCCAAGGTGGAAGCTAAGCCCCGCATCGTGCCCGCGTTTCACGCCCACGGCGGCGAAGGGGGCGGGGTCGTAAGCGCGGCCGCAAACGATGACCTGAGCCCGATCCAGCGCGTCCAAAATGGGCTCCATGCCCATTTGCGCCACAACGCCGTTGGTTTGGGAAAGCGTTTCGGGCGTGAGATCGGGCACGTTTTCGCTCATCTTTTCCAGGCGGCCTTCTTCCATCCCCCGCAGAACGGTTTGGTTTGGGATGTCCGCCCAGATAACCGCAGTGCGGGGATGCCAATCCATTTCCGCGCAAAGCTCACGGATGATGGAAAGCGTCCACTCCGTATGCACGCGCGCGCCGGAGCCCCCTGCGGAGCCGATGATCAGAGGGATATTCAAATCCCGCGCGCCCTGCATTAGCAGCGCCAAATCCTTTTTGGCGGCCATGCGGCTTACGATGGCTACGCCCGCGCCCAGCTTGTGAGGGCCCGCGTCGGTGGAGCCGGCGTCCACCACAATGGCGTCAGGCTTTTCCGCCATGGCCCGCGCAAAGGAATCCTTGGGGAAGCCGTAGCCTAAAATGCCGCAGGGAGAACAAATACATGTGCGCATAAAAGCACCTCAATTTCCATTCCGTCCATCTGGGATACTGCGATTCCGTTTCTATGCGCTTATTGTAACAGGTGGAAGGACGGCTGTCAATAGTTAAACTAATAAACTGCATCCTGGGATTGATTGACACCGAACCTGCAAACATGATATGATGAACGCAACCAAAACATCCATTACAGGCAGGGCGCGAGGCGGCTTAAAAGACAGGAGCGGATACGGCGATGAAAATTGTCAACTATGGTTCCATGAACATTGATAACGTGTATGCGGTGGATCACATGGCCCGGCCCGGCGAAACGCTGCTGGCTACAAAACGCAGCGTTTTTTGCGGCGGAAAGGGGCTGAACCAGTCCATTGCCATTGCCAAAGCGGGCGGGCAGGTTTATCACGCAGGCATCTTGGGCGAGGACGGCGGCATGCTGCTGGACGCGCTTGTTCAAAACGGCGTGGATACCAGCTATATCCGCCGTGCGGAAGGCCCCAGTTCGCACACGGTTATCCAGGTGGATAAAAACGGGCAGAACAGCATTATTGTATTCGGGGGCGAAAGCATGCGCCCGACGGAGGCGGATATCGACCACATCCTGGAGGGCTTTGGCCCGGGCGACGCGGTGATTATGCAAAACGAGTTGTACCATTCGCCACTGATGATGAAGAAGGCGGCGGACAAGGGGCTATGCGTTATATTCAACCCTTCGCCGGTAAACGCGGAGCTTTCGGAGTATCCGCTTGAAAGCGTGAACTGGTTTTTGCTTAACGAAATTGAGGGGGAGGCGCTAACGGGCCAAAGAGAGCCAGAGCGCATCCTGGACGGCCTGGCGGCCCAATATCCCAACGCGTCCGTGGTGCTTACCCTGGGCGAGAAGGGCGCCTATTGCCGCCATGGCGGGCAAACGATTTTCCAGCCCGCCTTTGTGGTGAAGGCCGTGGATACGACCGCGGCGGGCGACACGTTTACCGGGTATTTTGTTTCCGGGCTGGCGGCAGGAACGCCGCTGGATAAGCTGATGCGCCGCGCGGCGCGGGCTTCCTCCATCGCGGTGGGGCGCATGGGGGCGGCGGATTCCATCCCCCTGGCTGCGGAGGTGGACGCGGCGGAGGCATAGGGACCTTTTGAAAGGAAAACAAAGGCACAGCTGGAAGCCGGCTGTGCCTTTGTTGCGATTACAGGCTTTCTTAAGTTCAGTTTTTCCGACATAAAAATAGAAAATTCGGTTGAATTCCGTCCGAAATATCGGTAACATGCAAGTATCAAAAACAGCTGTTCGCAGCGACAGCCCGTAAAATGCAGAGAGGAGATTCAACGATGAAAAAGATTCTTGCTGTTATCCTGTGCGCCGTTATGGCGCTGAGCCTGGCTTGCGCCACGGCTGAAACCGCTCCCGAAGAAACCGGCAAGCTGGTGCTGTACAGCCCGCTGACCACCTCCATGATCGAGAACATGCTGGCCATGTTTGAGGCGGATACCGGCATTAAGACCGAGTGCCTCGCCATGGGCACGGGCGACGCCCTCAAGCGCATCGCCGCCGAGAGCGAGAACCCGCAGTGCGACATCCTCTGGTCCGGCACCATTGGCACGGTAAAGAACAGCAGCCAGTACTTCCAGGATTACACCTGCATCAACGAGGACGCTTTCTATGAGGAGTACAGGAATGTGGAAGGCAACCTCACCCGTTTTGACTGCGTACCTTCCGTGATTATGGTCAATACCGACCTGATTGGCGATATCCAGATCAACGGCTATGCCGACCTGCTCAACCCCGAGCTGAAAGGCAAGATCGTTTTTGCGGACCCGCAGGCCTCCTCCTCCTCCTTTGAGCACCTGGTCAACATGCTCTACGCCATGGGCACCGATGGCGAGCCCAACGGCTGGGAATATGTGCAGAACTTCTGCAAGCAGCTGCCCAACGGCTGTGTGAACAGCTCCTCCGCCGTGTACAAGGGAGTTGCGGACGGTGAGTACGCCGTAGGCCTTACCTTTGAGCAGGGCGCCGCTACCTATGTTTCCCAGGGCAATATCAAGGTTGTTTACATGGAGGAAGGCGTTATTATCCGCGGCGACGGCGTGTACATTGTAAAGGACTGCCCCAACGTGGTAAGCGCCCGCAAGTTCCTGGACTGGCTCACCGGCTATGACGCGCAAACCTACATGAACGAAACCCAGTTCCGCCGCACCATCCGCACCGACGTGCCCGAAACCGAGGCGATGCAGAGCATGTCCACCATCAATGTGATTAAGGATGACGAAACCATCGCTTCCCAGAACAAGGCTGCCTGGATTGAGCAGTTCCAGGAGGCTTTGGTGGACGCCGCCGAATAATTCGACATTCTGTAAGCTGCTGTGGAAAACAATGTGGGAGCGGCAGGCGAAACATCCTGCCGCTCCCGCTCCACAACAGCTTCTTTCATTATCAAAAATGAGGTGTGAAAAACGATGAGCGTTTCCATTGCCATTGACCATGTATGCAAAAAATTTGGGGAAAACACCATCATTCCCGACCTGAGCGCGGATATCCAAAACGGCGAGCTCTTTACCCTGCTGGGCCCCTCCGGCTGCGGCAAAACCACCCTGCTGCGCATGATCGCGGGGTTTAACTCCATCGAGGCGGGCACCATAGCCTTTGGCGAGCAGGTTATCAATGATGTGCCTGCCTACAAACGCAACATTGGCATGGTATTCCAAAGCTACGCGATTTTTCCGCACCTGACGGTGCGCAAGAACGTTGAATACGGCCTGCGCCTTCGCAACATTCCCAAGGATGAAATGAAGCAGCGCACGGATGAGATGCTCCGCTTGGTGCATATCGACGAGTACCAGGACCGCCTGCCTGAAAGGCTGTCCGGCGGGCAGCAGCAGCGCGTGGCCCTGGCCCGCGCCATCGTGATTCATCCCCAGGTGCTTTTGATGGACGAGCCGCTTTCCAACCTGGACGCGAAGCTGCGTATTGAAATGCGCAGCGTCATTCGGGATATTCAGCGCCAGGTGGGCATCACCACCGTTTACGTGACGCACGACCAGGAAGAGGCCCTGGCGATTTCCGACCGTATCGCGGTTATGAACAAGGGCGTTATCCAGCAGATCGGCACGCCGCAGCATATTTACAGCCGCCCGGCCAATGTGTTTGTAGCCACGTTCATCGGCCATTCCAACCTGTTTTATGCCACCATCCGCAAGGAAAACGGCGCGACCGGGCTGTGCTTCCGCAACGGCTTCCGCCTGGCCATGAACAACTTGGCCGATAGCTGCGCCGACGGCCAGGAGGTTGTGGTGGGCGTGCGCCCGGAGGAATTTTCCGTATCGGAGCAAGGGCTTACCTGCAAGGTGCTCAGCCGTACCTTCCTGGGCCGTTACAGCAATTATTTCCTGGAGTTTGAGGAAGGCGCCTGCGTGCCCAACCAGCCCAGCATTGAATTCTCCCAGGATTTGGGACATACGCAAAAGCTGTATGACACGGGCGACAGCCTGACCCTGCGCCCCAACCCGGACAAGATCAATGTGTTTACGGCGGATATGGAAAACAGTCTACTCAAGGATGTGATTCGCTATGAGCAAGCGTAAGCCGCAATTTGACTTTTGGACCATTGTGACCATCGGCATCCTGGCCGTGTTCGCCCTGTTTTTGATTTATCCGTTGATCTCGCTGTTTGTAGACGGCTTCCTGAAAGAGGGCACGGGTGAATTTACCCTGGCGAACTTTACCAAGTTCTTTGGGAAAAAGTTCTATTACCGCTCCCTGCTGAACTCCCTGAAGCTGACGGTGTGCGTGACCATCTGCTCGCTGCTGATTGGCGTGCCTTTGGCCTACATTATGTCCTTTTTCAAAATCAAGGGCAAAAATGTTGTGGAAATCCTGATTATCATTTCCATGATGAGCCCCAACTTCATCGGCGCGTATTCGTGGATTTTGCTGCTTGGCCGCAGCGGCGTTGTAACAACGTTCCTCTCCAACACATTTGGCATTAAAATGCCGTCCATCTATGGGTTTGGAGGCATGCTGCTGGTATTTACGCTCAAGCTGTATCCGTTCATCTACATGTATGTGAGCGGCGCGCTGAAGAAGGTGGACGTTGCCATCTGCGAGGCGGCTGAAAGCCTGGGCTGCAGCGCGCTGCGCAAGGTGTTTACCGTGGTTATGCCGCTGGTGACGCCCACCGCCATCGCCTCCGCGCTATTGGTGTTTATGAACTGCATGGCGGACTTTGGCACCCCCGCCCTGATTGGCGAAGGTTACGACGTGCTGCCCACCAAGATTTACATTGAATTTGTGGGCGAGTCCGGCGGCTCGGCATATTTTGCCTCGGCCATGGCTTCGCTGATGGTTGTTATCACGGCGGTGCTGTTCCTTTTGCAGAAATGGTATGTGAACAAAAAGAGCTTTACCATGAGCGCCATGCGGCCCATTCAGCCCAGCAAGCCCAAGGGGCTTAAGAGCGCGCTGATGCATATTTTCACCTACCTGCTCGTGATCCTGTCGGTGGTGCCGCATCTGGTAATTGTTTGGACGTCCTTCCGCAAAACGGAGGTGCAGTATTTTGTTGACGGCTATTCAACCGAAAGCTACACCAAAATTTTCGGCACGGCGTTTTCATCCATTCAAAACACCTACTTGTATTGTATCATTGCCTTAGCTATAATTATACTGCTGGGCATGCTCATCGCCTATCTGTCCGTGCGCAAAAAGAGCCTGCTGACAAGCGCGATCGATACCATTGCCATGTTCCCCTACATCATTCCGGGTTCCGTGCTTGGTATTACGCTGCTGCTTGCATTCAACGGCAAGGGAGACCCGCTGGTGCTTTCCGGTACGGCCACGATTATGATCATCTCGCTGGTGATACGGCGTTTGGCGTACACGCTGAGGTCGAGCTCGGCCATTCTGTACCAGATCAGCCCCAGCGTGGAGGAAGCGGCCATTTCGCTTGGCGATTCGCCGCTCAAGGCGTTCCTGAAGGTGACGGCCAAGCTGATGCTGCCGGGCGTTATCTCCGGCGCCATTCTTAGCTGGATTACGCTGATTAACGAGTTGAGTTCCTCCGTTATGCTGTACACGGCCAATACGCGCACCATGTCCGTGGCGATTTACAATGAGGTAATTCGCGCCAGCTATGGTACGGCCGCCGCCCTGGCAACGATCCTGACGCTTACCACGGTGATTTCGCTGCTGCTGTTCTTCAAGATCAGCGGGAGCAAGGACGTTACCATGTAAACCGCTTTGTTCCTATGCATGCGCCGCCCTGCGCGGCGTGGCAAAAGAGGAGCCTGCATGACAATGAATGGTCAACAGACCCGCTTCCGTGACGATTTACGCAAGCTGCTGCTGCTTTACGCGTTGGTACCGCTGCTAGGCGCCGTGATTGCATTGTTTGGCATTTTGGGCTATATACCGCTCAAAAATGTGGTGCATGGCACGACGGACGATTTGCGCCTGGCGGGGGGAGTGTTTGCGCAGCAGTGGCAAAGCATGGAGGAGGAGCTGTTGACCATTCAGCGCATGCTGGATCTTCCAACGTTCCGCTCGAGCATTGCGTATCAGGCGTCTGTAAAGGAGGATATTTATCAGTACATCAACAACAACGATGCGCGCCCGCAGTTCTTTTTGCTGAACGCGGACGAACAGCTCATCTTTTCAACGCAGAGCAATCCAAGCGTGCGTGAAAGCGTGCAGGATAGCCTTCACTGGCGTTTGGTGAACAATTTGCCGGCCGCGCCTGGGAAGGTTGCCTCCGCCGTTGTGCGGGCCGAGGTGGGCGTTTCCACGATTTCCTATATGCTTATCGGGTGTCGCCTGTTTGAGGAAGACGGCCAAAGCGCGGGCTATGCCTGCTTTGCGCTTGGAGAAAGCCAAATGCATAACCTGCTGAAGCAATGCGCCTCGTCCTTTATTGTAACCGACCGGTTTGATTCCGTATTTCTGGGCATGGACAGCGCCTTTATAGGCGAGTTTGGCAAGCTGCGCGGCGATTTGTGCGGCGCGAACGGGTTTAAGGCGCTGCGCGAAGGGCTGTTCTATATCCGCTGCGAAACCGCGCAAAGCGGGCTGTTGCAGATTTACGCCATGTCGGAATGCGGAAGCATCCTCAGCACGCTGCTGCTGCTGGCCGTGCTGGTGCTGATTTTGTTTGGGGCGTTTGCGCTGATTATTTTGGCAAGCACCGAACGCGTGGCGGATCAGAAAACCCGTATCATTGACGAAATTGCTTCCGCGTGCCATCAGGTGCAGCAGGGCGATTTGAATACCGAGCTTAGCATCAGCAGCAACGACGAGTTCCAGATCATCGCGCAGGCGTACAACAGCATGCTGTGCAGCATGCGCGAGCTGATCAGCCGCAGCGTGGAGCTTGGCCACGAAACAGCGGTATCCAAGGTTAGGCAGCTGGAAAGCCAGTTCAACCCGCATTTCCTGTTTAACACGCTGGAAAATGTGCGCTTTATGATTCGCATGAATCCCAAGGGCGCGGATAGGGCGCTGGTAAACCTGTCCAGCTTGCTTAGGTACAGCATCCACAACAGCGGCATGATCATCCCTCTGCATGAGGACCTTGCCTATGTGCGCAGCTACATGGAAATTTTGGAGATGCGCTTTGGGGAGCGGCTGCGCTACCGTGTGGACGTGCCTAAGAAGCTGGAAGCGTTTCCTGTGCCCAAGCTGATTATGCAGCCCATTATTGAAAACGCCGCCAAATACGGCATGCGCAGGGACGGCGAGCTGTGCGTGGAGCTATGCGCCTATTTTGAAGGCGAGCAGGTTATCCTGCGGGTTCGGGACAATGGGCAGGGGATTGAGCCGGATATGCTGAAACGCCTGGAAGGCTGCCTGGCCGGCGATACGGAGGAACGCGGCGAGCATTTTGGCATTATGAACGTGCATGACCGCATACGCCTCATGTACGGGGACGCGTATGGTATTTCCATTGAAACCCAGGCTGGGGAGGGCACCGCCGTGCTGCTCCATTTTCCCCGCAACGGCGATAGGGGAGGCGAAAAAACGTGATCCTGCGGGTGTTCATCGCTGAAGATGAAGAAATGATACGCAAAGGGCTTGTACATACCATCGACTGGAGCGCTATGAACTGCGTTATCGTAGGCAGCGCCTCCAATGGGCGGGACGGCCTGGCAAGCATCCTGGAAAAGCGGCCTGACGTGGTGATTACCGATATACGCATGCCGGAACTGGATGGGCTGGAAATGCTGGAGGAGGCGCTAAAGACCTATGACTTTCGCATCATTCTGCTTACCAGCTACGCGGATTTTGACTATGCGAGAAGGGCCGTCGCCATGCGGGCATATGATTATTTGCTAAAGCCATTGGACGAGGACAAGCTGGAATCCATTATACGCCGCATGCACCATGACGCGCAAACTGCCGAGCAGATGCGGCGGCTGATGCCCTTGCTCAACAGCGCCTGCAAACCCGCAACCCTGATGCTGGAGGAAAGAAAGGAGCAGGACGCCTATGTGGACATTGCGCTCAAGCGCATTGCGACCGCCAGCGAGCAAAGGCTGAGCATTGAAGGCCTGGCCGAGGAAATAGGCGTTTCCGCCAGCTATTTGAGCCGCCGCTTTAAGGAGGTTACGGGGCAGACCTTCCTGGAAACGCTCAACATGCAGCGCGTGCAAAAGGCGGTAAGCCTGCTGCACGAGGGCGCCCGCACGGCCGAGGTTGCCGAACGCACGGGCTTTAGCGATTACAAGCATTTCTGCTCGGTATTCAAACGCTGTACTGGCCTTACGCCGCGCGAATTCCTTCGCGGGAACGGCTAAGTAGGCCCTTACATAGAGAATGGAGAAAGGATGATACCCACATGACCAAGGAACAAATCGCTTCCATGATCGACCATACGCTGCTGAAGGCGACCGCTACGCCGGAGCAAATCCAGGCGCTTTGCGAAACGGCGCGGGAATTGAACACGGCGAGCGTATGCGTAAACCCCTGCAACATCCGCCAGGCCGCAAAGCTGCTCGAGGGCAGCCCTGTGAAGGTTTGCACGGTGATCGGCTTCCCTTTGGGGGCCAATACCTCCGCAGTGAAGGCGTTTGAAACCAGGGATGCGATTGCCAACGGCGCGGATGAGGTGGACATGGTTATTAACATTGGCGCGCTGAAATGCGGCAACCTGGCGCTGGTGGAGGAGGACATCCGCAGCGTGGTGGAGGCGGCGAACGGCACGCTGGTAAAGGTGATTATTGAATGCTGCTACCTGACGGATGAGGAAAAGAAGCTTGCGTGCAAGGCCTGCGTGAACGCGGGCGCGGATTTTGTGAAAACCAGCACCGGCTTTGGCACCGGCGGCGCGACGGTTGCGGACGTGCGGCTGATGCGGGCCAGCGTTCCCGAAACGATGAAGGTAAAGGCTGCCGGCGGCATGCATTCCTGGCAGGAGGCGCTGGATATGGTGGACGCGGGCGCAAACCGCTTGGGCACCAGCTCCACGCTTGCCATTTTGGCAGGGGCAGAGGGCTGAGCGAGCGCCCCTGAGGCAAAGAAAAAATCCGGCAGGCGGATGCGCAATTTCCGCCTGCCTGATTTTCTGTTTCCGGCTATTTCACAAAATCCTCCCGCATGGGGGCAAAGACATCAATGAGCGTGCCCGCTTCCAAACAAAGCGTGCCGTGAAGAATGCCGGAGGGGAAGGCGATGGTATCGCCAGGGCCAACGTCCACATCCTTGCCGGCGATGGTAAAGCGGAAACGGCCTGATTTTACATAGGTGCTTTGCAGGTGCGGGTGCGTGTGTTCGCTGCCGGTTGCGCCGGCTTCAAAATGAACCTCCACAAGCATTAGGCCTTCGTTATAGGCAAGCACCTTGCGGCTCACGCCGCCGCCAAGCTGCTGAAGGGCAGCGTTGCGGTTGTATACGATCACAGCGTCCATAACAATCCTCTCCTTTGGGTTGGATGCCTTATTATAGCAAAGCCCGCGCGGTATTACAAGTGCCCGGCTTTCCTGCGTACACTGAAATACATGTGTCCAAAAAGGCCTTCATTGGAAGGAAAAGCGGGGATGAACGTCGAAAAAAAGCGAGGCCCGCACTAAGGCGTTCCTGACGGGCAGCATTTTCAAAGCACGCGCTTTCCCCGGCGGCGTCATTTGACGGCGCGCCGGGGCGACGCATGTATACAAGGAGTAGGAAGCATGCTTGCGTTTTTGAAAAGGATGGACAAGGCCAGCCGTACCCTGCTGTACACCTGCTTTTTCGCTTACTTTTGCAGCGGCGTGTGCTCGCTGATGATGGGCTCCGCAATGCCGGACTTGAAGGCGAATTACGGCTTTGGCGATACGCTGGGCGGGCTGCTGCTGTCCGCACATTCCGCGGGCAACCTGGTGGCGGGGTTCATAAGCGGCCTGGTGCCGCTGTATATGGGCCAGCGCAGGGCCATTACGCTGTTATCTGCGCTTACCTATATCGGTATTTTGATGATGGCGCTGTGGGGCAATCCCATCTGGCTGTTGCTGGCCTTTTTGCTTGTGGGCCTGGGCCGCGGCAGCGTGACGAACTTTAACAACCGCATGGCGAACCTGCTTTCCGGCGGCAGCCCGGCTGCTACCAATCTGCTGCACGCCTCTTTTGCGGTGGGCGCAATTTTGGCTCCGATGATCTTCCTGGGCATGCGCACGGCGGTTTCTTGGCAGGTGGGCCTATTGATGGCGGTGGCGCTGGGGGCTATCAGCGTGTGGAACCTAAGCCGCATGAAAATTGCCAACGATCATCCAGACCCAAAGGACAAAACAAACAGCACCATGGCGTTTTTGAAAAATCCGTCCTTTTTGATTCTGGCGATGATGATGTTTTGCTACCTGTGTTCGGAGTACGCCATTAACGGCTGGCTGGTAACGTACATCCAAAGCAAGCATGCGCTGCTTTCCAGCCTGGGCTCCACGGCGGAGGAGCAGGCCAGCGGCCTTACCGCTTACAGCCAAACCATGGCCACGCTGCTGTGGGCGGTGATTTTGGTGGGCAGGCTGGTGTGCGCGGCGCTTTCGGCCAGGGTGCCGCAGAAGCGGCTGATGCTGGGCGCGAGCATTGGCGTTGCCGCGTTTTTTGGCGCTATGCTGTTGGGCAATACGCTGGCCCTGGTTACGCTGTCGGTGGCGGGGCTGGGCTTTTGCATGGCGGGTATTTGTCCCATGATTTATTCGGACGCGGCGGTTTTTACCAATACGTATCCGCTGGCGACCAGCACCATCCTGGCTATTGGCTCCTCAGGCGCAATCTTGATGCCCACCATCGTGGGGGCCACGGCGGAGCGCTTTGGCTTCACCGGCGGCATGAGCGCCATTTTTGTAACGATGCTTCTATTGGTGGTGTTCGCCACGTTAAATGTAACGGTGAAAACGCGTATGCCCAAGGAAATTGCCGGGCAAACGCAGGCATAACGGGCGTATGCCTTGCCATGGGCGGCGCGCGTGGGCTTAGCAGCCTGCGCGCATTATTTTTTTCGCAGGGCTTGACAAGGCGCATTCTTGGGCATATTATATAAATAATTTATATAAATACTTTATTTTAAAGGAGGCCCTTGTTCATGCCCAAGCAGCGGATTACAAAGGAAATGGTGATTGACGCGGCCTTTGCCCTCACCCGGGAAAAGGGCCTGGCGCGCGCCGGCGTTACGGAGATTGCGGCGCGCGCAGGCTGCTCGGTGCAGCCTATTTACAGCTATTTGGGCGGCATGGAGGGCCTAAGGCGGGCGGTATGCCAAAGAACGCGCGAATTTGTACAAAGCTATGTGGCCGCCCGGCTTGACCCGGAGGATTTTTTTCGCAGCATTGGCATGGCGTATGCGGCGCTGGCGCGCGAGGAGCCGCACCTGTTTCAAACGTTTATGATGCATCCAAGGGAGGATATCGCCTCTCTTGAGGATTTGTACGCCCGGGAGGCGAGCCCGGAGGCGGCTGCGGCCATCGCGCGCCAATATCAAACCGATGAGGCAAGCGCGCGAAGGCTGCATATGCACATGCTCATTTATACCACGGGCATAGGCGCTATTTTGGCAACGGCTTCGCCAGGCATTCCGCAGGCGCAAATTCAGGCGCAGCTGGAGCAGGCGTTTGAGGCGTTTTTTACCGCTATTATAAAGCGCAAAGAGGAGGCGTGACCATGACGGGGAAGACGGCGATTGTATATGTGAGCAAAACAGGCTTTACCCAGCGCTATGCCGAGTGGATTGCACAAAGGCTGGGCGCAAACGCCCTGCCCTTTTCCCAAAGGAGGGCATGCAAATTTGCGGACAGCGCAACCATCCTATTTGGCAGCAGCCTGCATGCCGGCAGAATTCGCAAGGTGAAATGGCTGAAGCGCCGCCTGCCAGGCTGGCAGGGCAAGCGGATTGTGCTGTTTGTAACGGGCGCTATGCCGGATGGCCCCGACGCCCAAAACACGCTGCGGCAGAATTTTACCGGCGGGCAGTGGCAAAAAATCAAGGTATTCTATCTGCCGGGAGGCTTGTGCTATGAGCGCATGGGGCGGCTTGACCGCATGATGATGGCGGGTTTCCGCCGGTTTTTGCAAAAGGCGGAGCCGGATAGCGAAGCGGCGCGCATGGTGGCCCATTCCTACGACCTTTCCGATCAGGGGGCCATAGACGGTTTGGCGCGGTATTGCAATGGCGGGGAATAACGAAAGCGGGCGCGGCCGCAAGCGGCATGCGCCCCTGCCTGTCGATAAACCTCGTGGGAGGTTTGGAGGGCCGCAGACCCGCAACCTCAATCGTCGTTCTGGCCACTGC
>OLGB01001406.1_pt1 | contig 29286 bp, 25 predicted proteins | sample 1605691 | NCBI WGS metagenome assembly OLGB01 (sample SAMEA3888925, study PRJEB22519) | human gut metagenome | biome: human gut; feature: human-associated habitat; material: faeces | place: Denmark | collected 2010 | reverse complement strand
ATGACAAAATAAACCTTTTCATGCCCATAAAATATTGATGCAACACGATTACAATTTCCATCTATATTGACAATTTCACCACTTTCAGCAATTCCATTTACTGAAGTAATATATATGGATGCTGCGTTTGCCTCTAAGCGAACCTCTTTACTTGTTTTTCCTTCTGGTATCCTATGATGCCAAAACACCTGATTATGTGTACTTAGCTTTTCAAAAAGTCCCATTTTTTCCAATGTCATAGAACCTGCAAACCCTACAGTTTGATTATCAATTTTAGAATTTATATAGCTCGTTGCTTCGGAAGCAGTTTCAAAGCAATTAACTATATAGCCTAACGAAATCAAGTTTTTCTTTATTAAATCAAAATTTCTTCTTCCCACAATTTTCACTCCAAATTCATGCGTAAAATTCCGATTTATCGGGCAGATTAAAAATCCACCCAACTATATTTTACCATAAGCACAGCCAAAAATCAACCCGAAAGGAAAACAAAAATGCTCACTTGTTTTTACTATCATTCTGCTGCTTTTCCATAACAGCATTGTATTTTTCAAGCTCGCTCATAACAAATCTTTTAATCTCGGAGGTGGTGGAAACCCCACGCATTGCACACCAAGCCTTGAAATCCTCGGCATCTTGTGTGCGGACTCTTGTACCGAGGGTACGCATATTGTCCCAGCTGAGTTATTCAGCTGTTCCCACATTTCGGGCATATCCTTTTTGTTTCTCGGAAACAGGCATTTTTATCGCTCTCCTACTTGCATAAGTATATTTTATCCATTATACCATAGCAATGGAGATTTTGTCAATGTGCGCAATACGTTTTCACTCCCAAATGTGCAGACAAAAATTCTGCGCAAAATCCATATACGCAAGATTTTGCTTGAATTTTTGTGCACATTTTAGGCCGTGACAACGTATAAGCTAAATTTGTATAATCAAGTTTGGCTGGAATTACTATTGAATACTACTTATATAAGTAGTATAATGTGAGTGTAATCAAAAAAGAGATGTTCCGGTGGAACATCGGGGAAAGGAATCGGCTATGCTTGCGATACCGATGATGAGTATGAGGAGTGGGAGGAGGTTGCGAGAAGCTCTTTTGCTTCCGTTCTCGATGAGCTTGACACCAATCGGTTTGATATGACTTGTGCTGCCATAAGGAGCGTATTCACGATGAATATTTTGAGGGCAATGAAAACTATGCAAAGGGTATTCGCACTGCATTTTACGGCTACCTTTGCGAACGCAGGGACTACCTTGATTTCTATGAGGACTATGACAAACCCGAACTTCCCGAAGATGCCGATGAGAATGAAATTTCAGAGTATGAGGAGAAAATGGAGGTATATAACCGCAGGAAAGAGTACAGCGGTTGTGTTGAGAAGTGGATTGAGGAGATACGTAGGGTGATACTTGAATAAGTGGAGGGATAGCAATGACGGACACTGACGATGACGGAAATTTTGCGGACAGGATTGTGGCTAAGACTTTGAATTATTGATGTTGCTTTATAGGTGTAGAGAAAGGTATGGCAGGAAATTCCTGCCATACCTTTGAAACAGTGTTCCCAAATCGGAATTAAACGGTTATTTCTATCTGATTGTTTTCAAATGCAGCAATGCAGCTTTCGTAATAGCCATCTCCCGTTGTTCGGGGGCCGCTTATTACTTCATAACCATCTTTTTTTAATCGCTGGGTAAGCATATCAACTTTTTCTTTACTTCCGACACTGAATGCAATATGAATATACCCCGTTCGGTCAAGCTCTTTATTTTTGTCGGACATTTGCGGCTTATTCATTATTTCAAGCCTTGTCCCATCATCAAATGTGAGAAAAAAAGATCTGAAATCGGTTTTCTTGTTGTGATATTCATTATTGGGGACAGCATCAAAATATTTAACAAAAAAATCCCGTGCTTTATACAAGTCATTAACATAAATTGCAATATGGTCTATCTTCATAAATATAACTCCGGTTACATAACAAACTTTTTCTCATCAAGTAAATTTCCGTTGGCGTCAAACAGCATTGCTGTAAGTGTAATACCGTCAATGGAAGTATTCCTGTCAATAACCGCTTCCCATTTTCCGTTTTCATCAACTGCCGCCTTAACGTCAAACGAAGCAAAGGACGTTCCCCAAACCCTGACAATTACTTTGCTTCCGCCCTTGTATGTGCCTTTTACGGTAAACGGAACGCTGTGTTTTTCTTCCGTAATTTCAATCGTAATTTCCGCATTTTTCAAGGGCGATTTTGCGGCAGGCTTTTCTGTCGGAATTCCCACAACCGATATTTCATATACCGCCGCATATTTCTGAACACTTGCGGAAGAAATATCAAGACAAATTCCGTCCTTATCAATTCTGTAAGGAATGTTACTTCCGTCAGCCATATCGGTAACGGCTGTGATCTCGTTTTCTATATGAGGGATAATGATTTCTGCGGTTTTTTCGGGAGAATTATCAAGCAGAATAACGAAAATTTTTCCTGCTTCGGGATTGGTGGTAATTCTTATATTTTCTCCTATGCTTTTGCTGAAACAGGTCTTTCTTGTTCCGTAAATCGAAGCACCGAACTTCGCAAACCACTTACCCGCTTCTGCCATTCTTTCAAGTGGAGCAGCTTCAACAATTCCCGTACCGTCGGGACCGACATTCAGAAGCATATTTCCGCCCTTGCTCGCAACATCGGCAACACTGTAAATTATCCACTCCACAGATTTCCAGTTTGTATCGCCTTTTTTATAACCAAAGCTGTCATTCATTGTAACATTCGATTCCCAATCGTAATCAAGACCGTTAATCGGGATCTCCTGTTCGGGTGTTCCGTAATCACCATCGGAACGGTTACGCTTGCCGACTCTGTTGTTAATAATGCAATTTTCATTAAGGGAACGGATAAAGCGATACACCTCTCTGCCGTCCTCTTCTGTCCACCAATCTATCCATTCACCGTCAAAGAAAAATACCTCTGCACCGTAGCTTTCAATCAGCTCTCTGAGCTGTGCTTTTAGCCTTGTTTTGTATTCGGCTTTTGTGTGACCCGGGGCAATGGAATTGTTATTCCAACCGTCCTGTGCTATATCGTGCCAGTCCATAATTGTTGTATAAATTCCAAAATGTATACCCTGCTTTTTACATTCCTCTGAAAGCTCTTTGAGAATATCTCCCCCATTATATTCGGGACAGGTGCTTTTGTTCATCAGACAATAGTCCTTAAACTCACGTACCTTTGTGCCATAAATGCTCAGTCCCTCGTGATGACGGGAGGTTATAACAAGATATTTCTGACCTGCCACTTTTGCATCTGCAACAATTTTCTTTGCATCAAAATTTTCGGGATTGAAATGAGCCGCCGCATTTTTCGCATAATCCTCCCTTGATATTTTATGGCTGTCCATTATCCATTCGGAATACCAGCCGACCTTTGTGCCGAGATATTCGCCGCCGAGATATGAATACGCACCGTAATGGATAAACTGACCGAATTTCGCATCACGCCACCACTTCATACGCTTGTCGTGTTCAGCTTGTGTTTCCGTTCCGTTGTAAGCTGTCAGCTTGAACATGTTAAATTCAAAGGTAATATCATCGGCAAAGAAAAATATCAGACTATGAAGTCCGTTTATTTTCTTGCTTAAGTCAGCATAGCAATCAAAAAATTCATAACTGCTTACAGCAGGAGTTTCAGCTGTAAGAACAGTTCCGACACTGTTTTGCTCCGAAATTTCGTCTGCATAAATTTCAATCGGCTTGCTTGTATTATTTGCGTCAACGGACAATTCGGCAAGCAGGCATTTTGCACCTGTAAAATCAACGCCGTCAAATACTATGCAAGCTCCCTTTTGAGCGGTTATTGCAATAGAATTAAAATCGGGGGCATTTTCACCCGAACAGCATTTTGCTGTTGTAAGTGCTTTGTTGTATTCCTTTATATTCACAATACTGACCTCCATACAAATACTATGATCTGTAAACCGATATACTATATTCTACCACGGAAGAGATAAAAAATCAACTGCAAATTTACGGTGCTGTGCTGTGTTTCGGCACAAAAAACGTTTCATTGAAAGCCTTTTCCAGCCTGAGAAGAGCTATCTTCTTATCTATACCTCCCGCATAACCTGTCAAGCTGCCGTTTGCACCGACTACCCTGTGACACGGCACAATAATTGATATATCATTACGGCCGACAGCTCCTCCGACAGCCTGTGCAGACATTCTTTTCAAGCCTTTTTCGCTGCAAGCATGCTTGCTACTTCACCATAGGTCATTGTTTCTCCGTAAGGAATGGTATACAGAATTTCCCATACCTCTTTTTGAAAATCCGTACCTATAAAATGAAGCGGAATTTTAAACACAGGCTCTTTGCCGCCAAAATAAACATCCAGCCATCTTTTTGCTTCCGATAAAACAGGGATTTCCTTTTCCTCGGTATCGTCCTTCAGGCATTGTGCAAAATATTTTTGTCCCACAAACCATACACCCGTCAGACCTATCTCGTCAGCCGACAGCATTATTTCTCCCAACGGAGATTGATATTTACAAGTGTACTGCATATAAATTCCGCCTTATAGTTTGTATTCTCTGATTTTGATGCTTTTCAAAACGAATAAGCAGCGTTCTGTTTATTACACCGAAGTATCCCTGCGAACAAGAATAGGCGTAATAACCTTATGGATCGGCTCTGCAAGCGGTGACGGTCTGCGTTTTTTGCGTTCTTCCATTTGCATAATAAGCAGATTTACGGCTTCATTTGCAATAACATCAATTTGCTGACCTACCGTGCTTATGGGAATTACAGCCTCCTTTGCAATGGGAGAATCGTCAAAGCCCACAATTTTGTATTTGTCGGGAAGTCTGCCGTATTTGTTCACGATAATGTTCAGCAGAATATTTGCGTGAGTATCGTTTGCCATAAATATTCCAACGGTTTTATCGGGATATTCCCGCTCAATTTCATTAAACAGTTCAGCAATAATTTTACGGTTTTCATCGAAGCAGCTGCCAAGCTCGTTTATCATAATTTTATGCTCAATGCTGTTTGATTGGCAGAATTCTTTAAATCCCGTAATTCTTCCGTATGCGGGAACATCGGGAGCAACGTCCGAATTGATGTGAACAAGCATATCGCAGCCGCTTTTCACAAGCAGACTTGCCGCCTGAACAGCCCCCATATGATTATCGGTGTTTACGCTGCAAACATATTTATCCTCACGTTCAATGGTTACAATGGGAATGTTATACTCCGCAAGCTCCTCTGACGGAATAGTGTGACTTAAAATTATCATTCCCTCAATATTGTAGGCAAGAAGCTCCGAAATGTATTTTCTCTCTTTTTCGGGATCATCATTTCCTGCAAACACTAAAAATTTGTAGCCGTTTTTATCATAGGTGGAAATAATTCTGTTGAGCATATCGGAATAGTAGTGCATATACAGATTTGGGACAATAACGCCTACAATTTCGGTTTTTCCGTTGGCAAGCACCTTTGCAAGCTTGTTTTCCTTATAGTCAAGGTCGATAAGTGCCTGTGCGATTTTTTCCTGATTTTCGACTGTCAGTGAATCGGGATTGTTAAAATATCTGGAAACGGTAGTTTTTGAAAAGCCTGTGTATTCTGCAATATCGGCAAAGGTGACCTTTTCTTTTTTCATTTCTATCAACTCCTGCATTAGTGGCGTATTCGATACTAATCTTCAACCAACCTGTAGACAAATACTCGGCGGAACGATTGAAGATTAGTATAATTATACCACTTCACCCGAAAAAATTCAATAGAATAATCGGTTAAGTAACCGGTTTTGCTGTTTTACACAAAGGGCTAAGGAGCTTATTGTAATGTTTCACAAAGTTATCACATTGCTATTGACAAGTAACCGGTTACGTGGTATTATATAACCAGTAAAGTAACCGGTTACTTATAGAGTAAATGACCGATTTGAAAATGAGGTGGGCAAAATGAAAAAGCTAAAGGCAGCGGCGGCAATAATCTCCCTTTCGGTATGTGCGACTGCGTTTACAGGCTGTGATAAATCCGTAAAGCCCGGAGAGGTTGCAGGCTATGACGAGGGCGAGCAGTACATAAGTATGTGGGTGCATACCATTGAGGACACCCCCGAGGGCGAGGCATACAGAAAATCCGTGGAAAGCTTCAATGAGAAATTCAACGGCATTTATTTTGCGGCTGTGGAGTTCATTCCGAGAAATGACAGCGGCGGAGGATATTCCGACAAGATAAACGCTTCGGTAATGTCGGGCGACCTTCCCGATGTTATCACCGTTGACGGTCCGAACGTTTCGGCGTATGCGGCAAACGGAATTATTCAGCCACTTGCAGAGCTATCCGAAGAGGAAAAGGGAGTTTATCTTGATTCGATTTTGGAGCAGGGAACGGTGAACGACAAGCTGTACGCTCTCGGTGCAATGGAATCAAGCGTTGGATTGTATTATAACAAGGAAATTCTTGCAGAAGCGGGAATTGAAGTTCCCGACAAGGATCACCCTTGGACATTCTCCGAATTTACGGAAATTCTCGAAAAGCTGAACCCCATTATGGCTGAAAAGAACGGCTATCCTCTCGATATGACGTTCCCTGTGGGCGAAGCAAGCATTTACTATTACGCACCCTTTATCTGGTCGAACGGCGGCGACCTTATCAGCGAGGACGGACTTGTGGCGGACGGAGTTTTCAATTCCGAAGCAAACGGTGAGGTGTTTAGGTTTTTCAGAAGCCTTATTGAAAAGGAATATATGTCCGCAGTACCCATTGAAAAGCTGTTTGAAAGCGGCAGAGCAGCCTTCAAGTTTGACGGTGCCTGGGAGGTAAACACTGTTTATCAGAGCTATTCCCACATTCAGCTGGGCGTTGCGCCATACATTGTCAGCGATAACTGGGACGGCGGAAGATATACTCCCACAGGCTCCTGGTGCTATGCGGCTACCTCCAAAACACAGAATATCGAGGGTGCGACCGAGCTTGTAAAGTGGATGAGCGGCACGGAAAGCGGTATTCTGCTTTATGAAAATACAAAGAGCCTTCCTTCAACCTATGCGGCGTATGAGCAGATAGACACCTTTGAAACGGACGAAAATTACAAGGCTCTTTATGAGCAGCTTCGCGATTACGGTCACCCCAGACCGAAAACCCCTGTTTATCCGCAGGTAAGCACATCATTTCAGCAGGTGCTTGAGGACGTGGCGATCAGCGGCAGAGATGCCGATGAGGCAATGGATAATTCTGTAGAAAGGATAGACGCTAAGCTGAAGCGTTACACAAGATGATTATGAAAAACAATAAATCAAATTCAATTCTCGGAATGGCATTTTTCGGCCCCGCACTTGTTCTTTTGACGATTTTCCTGTTTATTCCGATGATACTGACGCTTATTTGCAGCTTTACCGATTATTTCGCATTAAATCCCGACCTTACGCATTTTGTGGGATTTGAAAATTTCAAGACGATTTTCGGTGACGAGCTTTTCACGGCGGCATTTTTCAACACGGTAAAATTCGTGCTGATAATCGTTCCTTTGCAAACACTGGGAGCATTGGGACTTGCACTTCTTATCAACAAGGTTACTGTCTGCAAGAGATATTTCAAGGTTGCTTTTTTCGTTCCCGTGGTAATGTCGCTGGCGGTTGTTTCCAACCTGTGGATGCAGATTTACAGTCCCGAGGGTATTCTCAATTCTCTCCTTGCAAATTTCGGAATTGAAGCACAGCCCTTTATCCACAGTGCAGAGCAGGCACTTCCGTCAATTGCAATAATGAGCGTATGGCAGGGTGTAGGCTATCAGATGATTATTTTCCTGGGCGGCTTGCAGGCGATAAATCCCGCACTTTACGAGGCTGCCGAAATGGATCACGCAAGCAGCTGGAAGATGTTCAAGGACATCACCCTGCCCGAGCTTAAACCCCTTTGCGTATTCGTGTTCATAACAGTTACTATAGGTGCATTCAGAATGATAGTTCAGCCAATGGTAATGACAGGCGGCGGGCCTTCTCATTCAACATACACTATCGTTTACGACATCTACGAAACGGGTACTGTAAATTGGGAGATAGGTCTTGCCTCGGCAATGGCAATCGTGTTTACAATATTCGTTGTTATTCTCACAATAATCCAGACCGTACTTACTAAGGATAAGGAGGAGAAGAAATGAGAACTCAAAAGCAAAAAATACTGAATGTAATTCTCGCTGTGGTTTTGTTTGTGCTTTCAATATTCTTCCTCTTTCCCGTGGTATGGATGCTGGCAAACTCATTCAAGCCCGATGCGGCAATTACGGCGGATATGAACTCCGTAAAAGCGTTTATTCCCCCTGCACCCGGCGATGGCTTCTTTGATAATTACGTTTCGATAATCACCGACACAAGCTTTATACGCTATATGCTGAACACCCTGTTTTATGCGGCAGTTCTCATTGTTGCGGGTGTTATCGTAAACGGACTTGCGGGATATGCACTGGCGAAAATAAACTTTCCGTTCCGTGACCGCTGGCTGTTGGTGATAATGATGCTGATGATAATTCCCTCGGAAACGATTATTACCATTAACTTTATGTTCATTGCAAAAATGGGACTTCTGAACACCGTGTTCGGCTATATTCTTCCGATGATAGTAAATCCGTTCAACATTTTTCTGTTCAGACAGGTTTTCGTCAGCCTTCCCGATGATGTATGGGAGGCGGCACAGCTTGACCGATGCAGTCCCGTGAAATACTTTTTCACTATGGTTCTGCCGATGTCAAAGACGGTTGTTGCAACGGTAAGCGTATTCACATTTTTAGGCGTATGGAACGATTATCTTTGGCCGTCACTGGTTTTCACATCAAGCGACCTGCTTACGGCACAGATCGGACTTAACTCCATTACGGCAAACGAAAACACCACAATGGGACAGACCCTTGCGGTTATCACACTCGTAACAATTCCCGTTATCATAATTTACTCGCTTTTCTCCAAGCAGATCGTAGAGGGCGTTGTATCGACAGGTTCTAAGGAGGGCTAAATAATGAGCTTTATTCAAATGAAAAATATATGCAAAAAATATCAGGGTGCAGAGAAAAATTCCGTAACGGATTTTAACCTTGAAATTGAAAAGGGCGAATTTATAGCATTTGTAGGCCCCTCGGGCTGCGGAAAATCTACTACTCTGCGTATGATTGCAGGCTTTGAGGAAATCACAGGCGGTGATTTTTATATTGACGGCAAGCGTATGAACGAGATAGCTCCCCGTGACAGAGGAATTTCAATGGTATTTCAGAATTACGCGCTTTATCCGCATATGACCGTTGAGCAGAATATTTCCTACGGCTTGAAAAATATGAAAGTTCCCGCCGATGAAATCAAGAAAAAGGTTGATTGGGCAATAGACATTCTGGGCTTGTCCGAATACCGTTTCAGAAAGCCAAAGAATTTATCGGGCGGTCAGCGTCAGAGAGTTGCGTTGGGACGTGCCATTGTTAAGGAGCAGAATTTATTCCTTATGGACGAGCCGCTCTCAAATCTCGATGCAAAGCTTCGTGTAAGTATGAGAAACGAGATAAGCAAGCTTCATCGCCAACTTGGCAGCACAACGATTTATGTTACCCACGACCAGGTGGAAGCTATGACAATGGCAGACAGAATCGTTATAATGAAGGACGGTGTTATTCAGCAGGTCGGCAAGCCTATGGAGCTGTATGAACATCCCACAAACAAGTTTGTTGCAGGCTTTATCGGCTCTCCACAGATGAATTTCTATGATATTACCCTTAACGGAAATACCGTGACATTTGCAGACGGCAGTAAAATGACTCTGCCCGATTCCGTAATAGCAAAGCTGAACGGCAGACAGGGCGAGCTTATCCTCGGAATCAGAGGAGAGGATATTAAGCTTGACCAGCAAAATCTTGCGGTATTCGGTGATAACAAGCAGAAAGCGGTTATCGAAAATGCAGAGGTTATGGGCAATGAAAATAACCTTTATTTCAACTTCGGCGGCAGTCAGACCGTTGCAAGAGTTTCCAAATATGAGATAAGCGGAATCGGTGATGAGATAGAGTTTGTGTTTACACCCTCAAGGCTGCATTTCTTTGATAAGGAAACTGAAAACGCCATTATTTAACGGAGGAAATTTCTATGAACAGAATACATTTAAAATCCCCCAAAGGCTGGATAAACGACCCCAACGGCTTCATATATTACAAGGGACAGTATCACCTTTTTTATCAGCATTTTCCCTATGCACCGAAGTGGGGAAGAATGCACTGGGGTCACGCCATAAGCTCCGACCTTGTGAACTGGGAGCATAAGGATATTGCTCTGTTTCCGTCAAAGACATCTGACAGAAGCGGCTGCTTTTCGGGAAGTGCTGTGGAGTATAACGAGAAGCTGCACATTTTCTACACGGGTGTGAATTATGTTACGGAAGACCCCGAAAATATCAACTGTTGCATTGATGATGATTTTATTTCGTCACAGCTGAAAATCACCTCGGAAAACGGCTTTGATTTCGATAATCTGAACGGCAAGAAAACCGTTATCCCTCCCATTCGGGACAGCAAAATCGGCTCGGCAAGACATACCCGTGACCCAAAGGTGTGGCGCGGCAAAAACGCCTGGTATATGGTTGTCGGAAGCACCGCAGAAAACAAGGGCAGACTGCTTTTTTACAGAAGCACCGATTTGGAAAACTGGGAATATGTGAATTTCTGCGAAAAGGATAATTTCGGCTGGATGTGGGAATGTCCCGATTATTTCGAGGTTGACGGCGAAAGTGTTATCGTATTTTCACCAATGCAGTTTTTGAATGACGGCAAGGCTTATGATTCGGCGGCGGTTTGCTCCCTTGTTGATTTTGATGAGGAAAGCTGCAAAATGACCATTCACGATGATTACCGCTTTTTTGATTACGGAATTGACCTGTATGCACCGCAAAGCACCACCGACGAAAACGGCAGACGTGTTATAATCGCCTGGGCGAGAATGCCCGAAGCGGTTGACGGTAAGTGGATTGGAATGTTCTGCATACCGAGAATTGTTGAGGTAAAAAACGGGCATATTTATTTCAGACCTCACACGAATATATCCTCGCTTTTCACAAGGGAAGTCAGCGAACCGGAGCTTTGCGGAGATAACTGCTTTAAGCTGACAAAAACGCTGTCGGACGGTGAAAGCATCAATATCGGCGGATATGTTATCTCACGAAACGGCAGTAAAATCTGCACCGACAGAAGCGGCGTTTTTGCAGGTCACCATGAGATACGCTGCAAGTTTGAAACTCCCGAATTAAAGGACGGATATAACATTGAAGTGTACATTGACAGAAATCTGATAGAGGTTTTTGTAAACGGCGGAGAGTATGTTATCAGCAATGCTGTCTATGGGCTTGATAACAAAATTATCGGCAAAAATTACAGGCTTTTTACAACAAAGTGAGGTGAGCTGCCAATGAAAAAATATGATGTTGTCGCTTTGGGCGAGCTGCTTATAGATTTTACGGAAAACGGAATCAGCGAGCAGGGAAATCCCGTATTTGAAGCCAATCCCGGCGGCGCTCCCTGCAACGTTCTGGCAATGCTTCAAAAGCTTGGAAAGAAAACCGCATTTATCGGCAAGGTCGGTAATGATATGTTCGGCGGACAGCTTTCAGATGCGGTAAAATCGGCAGGAATTGATGTCAGCAGCCTTGTTTTTGATTATGAAACACCCACAACAATGGCATTTGTTCATACACTTCAAGGCGGCGACAGGGAATTCAGCTTTGTAAGAAATCCCGGTGCGGATATGATGCTTCACAAATCCGAAATAAACGAGGAAATTCTGAAATCAGCAAGGATATTCCATTTTGGAACGCTTTCCTCCACACACGATGGCGTTCGTGAAGCAACACGCTATGCCGTTCAAATTGCAAAGGAGAACGGTGCAATAATTTCCTTTGACCCTAATCTCCGTCCGCCGCTGTGGAAATCTCTTGATGCAGCAAAACGTGAGATTGAATACGGCTTTGAAATGTGCGATATTCTGAAAATCTCCGATAACGAAATTGAGTTTATGACAGGCACTGACGATTATGATGCGGCGGTAAGGGGATTGATGAAAAGGTATAATATCAGGCTTGCGTTTGCAACGCTTGGCAAAAAGGGCAGCCGTGCATATTTCGGAGATGTATCTGCAAAACGATGCGGCTTTTCGGTAAGGTCTGTTGAAACCACCGGAGCAGGTGACACCTTCTGTGCCTGTGCTTTGAATTATATTCTGGAGAACGGCATTGAAAAGCTTACAGAGGACAGGCTTATTGAGCTGCTGACCTTTGCAAACGCTGCTGCGGCTCTCGTTACGACACGAAAGGGCGCATTAAAGGTTATGCCCGAAAGGAAAGAAATAAACAAACTCATAGGAGGTTATGAAAATGCGTGAAGTAAAAATCAAGCTGGACACAATTAATGATGTAAAGAATTTTGTAAGTGCGGTAACATTATTTGAATGTGATTTTGATATTGTGGCTGACAGATATATTGTTGATGCAAAATCAATAATGGGCATTTTCAGCCTTGACCTTTCAAAGCCGCTTTCACTGCACATCAACACCGATGACGAAAAGGAAATCGGCGAGGTAATGAAGGCTGTTTCAGCCGTAATAGTATCGGAATAAGTTATCTGAATTTTACAAAAAAATCGGAAGCAGTACGCTGAAAAGTGTGCTGCTTCCGATTTTTTGTTTTTGCGGTTAAAAGGTTAATCCTTTATTCTATTCTGAATATCCTCAACAGACGGAAGCTGTTTTTCCAGTTCTTCCGGAAGTTGACCGGTAAGTTTATATTCGCTGACACCCATAGGCTTTGTCATATCCTTTAATGCGTATTCGGCTACAAGATTATTCTTGCTTTTGCAAAGGAGAAGACCTATTGTAGGGTTGTCCTGTTCTTTTTTTATTATTCCGTCAACAGCGGAAAGATAGAAATTAAGCTGTCCGGCATATTCGGGTCTGAATTCTCCTGTTTTTAATTCGATAACAACATAACAGCGAAGATTCAAATTATAGAATAAAAGATCAATATAAAAATCATCACCGCCCACATTCAGATGATACTGATTTCCGAGAAATGCAAAGCCTGTTCCAAGCTCAAGGAGCAGCTTTGTAACTTCTTTTACAAGAGCCTGTTCAATATCCCTTTCAATCATATCTTCCTTGAATGGTATAAAATCAAAAATGCAAGGGTCTTTCATTGTTTGAACAGCCAGTTCACTTTGCGGAGAAGCAAGACGGTTATCAAAATTTGAGATTTTTTCGGCTTTTTCCTGACGCTCATATAAACCGCTTTCTATCTGATGAATAAGGACATTTCTTGACCAACCATTTTCTATAATTTTATGAGCGTACCATTTCTTGACTTCAAAATCACTAATTCTGTCTAAAAGAACAATATTTTGTCCCCACGGAATTTGTGCAACAACCTGTTGCACAAATTCCTCATCGGGATATTCGGCAGCGAATTTTGCCATATATTTAAGATTTCTTACAGAATAACCTTTTGTATCGGGAAATGACAGATGAATATCCGCAGAAAAATTTTCAATGAATTTGCTGCCCCAAGTTTTATGCTCATTGATTATCTTGCCAATGTTATAATAAAGCAGAACAAGCTCTTTATTCACGCTTACAGCAGCTTTATATTGAGCGTTCTTAATTTCAGATTTCACTGACTCTATAATATTGAGATATTCGTTGTTATTGATAAGCATAAGTATTCCTCCTGCATTGGACTTCCTAAATATATTATATCAAAATATCTTCTCTCTTTCAAGTGATTTTACCTATGCACTGTAAAATGTTCCGGTGGAACATCTCGGGAAAGAGCAATTTAAGACAAATGAAATTCTTAAAATTCTATGAAATCCATTGTGTTTTTCAACAAAAATCAAAAGAAAAAATTTATGCTTTAGCGTGAACGCTAAAGCATAAATATCGCAATATAGGCAATTGGCAAAAATAGGATGGCGAGAAAGTCCGAAAATACGTTGTTGGAGTTTAGCGGTCACGCTTATTGATATTTGGAAATTTGTCTGCTATTATATTTAAAACGCAGCGATACGGGAAAGGAGATTATAGTATGGAAAAGTACGATACAGTATTCTATATTCTGAAATTGTGACTATAAAATTTGCACACAAAAAAATTTACAATTCCGACACTGTCACCCCTGACAGTCAGTATAGGTGGTAGAATCGTTGAAAAGAAAAATGTGGTGTCCGAAAACCACGTAAATACGTTAGAGGGAACTGTCAGGGGTGAATTAGATGTGCTATGATAATAAATGGGCATATATTATTGTTTGATAAAAGATTAGCGACTGCGGAAGAGGTATTATCTTTGGCGTCGATTTAAGGATAAAACAAGCCACTTACACCTAATTTAAAATAAGATAAAATCTTAATATTCTATGAAATCCATTGTGATTTTCAACAAAAATCATCAAAAATGTTTTTCGGCGTTATATTGCGATATAAGAGAATTTTCCCTTAAAATCGAAATCGGGAAAAATTGAGGGGCAGAAAATCCCATAAATACGTTGTCTTGTCTTATATTGCGATACAATAGACATTTGCAAATTACTCTGTTATTATATAGAAAACACATCAATACGGGAAAGGAGGTTATAGTGTGGAAAAGTACGATATGCTGCGATACGGTATTTGCACTGCGGATATGAACGTTGACAGTAAACCCGATGATGATATAAACGAAGCATTGATACGCTGCATTGAATCAAGCGGAATCTCAATGGCAGAGTTTTCAAGGCTCACAGGCATATCTCAAGTATCAATCATCCGATACAGGCAAAAAACAGCAGTTCCGACACTTGAAACGATAGTAACCGCTTGTATCGCACTGCATACAAATATTTTTCAGGCACTGTACCTCATTACCATAGCAGGCTATAACATTATGTATCCTCGGGATAAAAGAATATATTTTCTGCTGATAATGTCAAGTTGGAATATGGGACTGAGTATTGATGAAGCAAATGATATACTTATCGGTATGAATATGAAACCCTTAAATTCCAAAAAGCAAATGATTACGGACAACGGAGGTCAGGATAATGGGCAGAACATCGGTTATCACGGAAATCGTCATTGAGCGAGTCTTTGGAAAGAGCGACTTTTTATCTCTCTTTGCAGGGTATGTATCCGACAGAATTCTGGCTGATATGAACAGAGAGATCAACTGTGAAAATGATGATTTTGAGCGAAATAAGGAAAAAACAGCAGATTTGCATTGACATCAGTGCTTTACTATGGTAAAATATAAATGCAAACGTTGTTTTTCATTCCATAGAAAGGAAAACTTTTATGGATATGAAAATATATAAAGCAGCTTGTTATTGCAGATTGTCGCAGGACGATGTCAACGATGGAACCAGCGTATCAATAACTACGCAGATGGCTGTTGCAAAAGAATTCTGCAAAGAAAACAAATTTCAGATAGTTGACTACTACTGTGATGACGGCTATACAGGCACAAACTTTAACAGACCCGAATTCAAACGTATGATGAAGGACGTTGAAAAAGGTCGTGTCAATCTCGTGATAGTAAAGGATCTTTCGAGATTCGGCAGAGAGCATATAATGGTTGACAGCTACACGCAGATATATTTCCCCGAAAACGGTGTTCGGTTTATCGCCATATATGATAATATCGACATCACGCCGAGAAGCCATTACGATTTGATGATGAACATCAAAAGCGTTATCAATGAGTATTACCCGGCAGAGGTTTCAAGCAAGGTCAGACATTCCTTTGATGTTAAAACCAAAAACGGTGAGTTCCTTCACCCCACAGTTCCTTACGGATACAAAAAGTCTAAGGTAAACAAAAACAAGCTTGAAATTGATGAGGAATCGGGTCCTACGGTGATAAAGATATTTGAGCTTATTGCTTACCGGGGAATGGGTGTAACAAACGTTGCCAACTTATTATATGAACAGCAGATACTCAATCCGACCGCTTTCAAAGAATATCGTGAAGGACACATTAAATCGGAAAATCCATACAGATGGAATAAGTCCTCCATATACAATATTCTGAATAACCAAGTTTATCTTGGAAGAATGATAAACGGAAAGACAAGAAAAGTCAGCTTCAAGAGCGACAAGATATTCAAGGCGGATGAGGACGAATGGGTGGTAGCCGAAAATGCTCACGAACCCATAGTTACGCAGGAATTGTGGGACAGTGCCCATTTGAGAGTTAATCAGAGAAAGCGTGTCTGCAATCCGAATCAGCCTGAGAATATGTTCAAAGGACTGCTTGTATGCAAGGACTGCGGAGCGACAATGCGAGTGTTCAATCCCAAGAATAAAAGCCGATATTTTGTATGCTCCCAAAGCCAGTGCAGAGTAGCAGGGGATTTCAGGTGTTCCACTCACAATATTCAGTACGATATTCTTGCCGAAAACGTGTTAAGGGACATTAATATGATGATAAGGCTGCTTAATTCCGATGAAGAAGCATTTTCGGAGCGAGTGCTTGGGAATATCAGAATAGAGTCGGGTCAGATTGAGAAAATAACCAATGAACTCAGCGAAATTGACAGGCAGATTGACAGACAGACGAAAAAGTACAAACGGCTGTATGATGATTATTATGACGGAGTGATCCACGATGCAAAGCTATTTGAGGAAATGACCGCCGATTGCGAGGAAAAGAGAAATCTTCTGCTTGCACGAAAGGAACAGCTTGAAGAAGAACTTGAATCCTCAAACAAGGTATTCGAGGATTCGGAAAAGTTTATTAAGCTTCTCAAGGGTTATGATTATCTGACCGAGCTGACATCGCAGGTACTTAACACACTGATAGAAAAAATAACTGTAGGTGAGAAAGAATACGTTGAACCTAAAAAGACAGTTCAGAAAGTGAAGATTTACTATAAGTTTGTCGGTAATATCGACAGATGTGAATGAAATGTAAAGTGGGTCACTTTAATGCTTGGCGGGGGAGCCACTAAAAACCCTACAGAGTTTAAATTCTGTAGGGTTTTTTACTGTTTAATATTTTTGTAACCGTCCAACGTCCCCCTAAATAGTAACCGTCAAAAATCGCCCTATATACAAAACCAGCCACCGCCGTTTGGCGGTGGCTGGTTTTGTCAATAGGGGGACGTTTGACGGTTACATTTGAACTTGCTCTGGATATCATAAGATGCCTGCTTTAATTCCTCATAGCTCTCCTCCTGATGAAGAGAACTGCCCTTGACTTTTTTACGAACGATAGGCTTTATTACGCTGTACAAAAAACTCATTCCCAATACTCCTTTTAACAGTTAACGATAGTATCATCTTTCCGCAGATGATGATACAGTATTTTTATGTGTTTCACACAATATAGTTATCATACGCTAACTATATTAGTACAATCTAACGCAATTGCCATGTTTATAGGGAAAATTTTGAGCAATAAAGGAAAATATAAACAGCTTCGTCCAAAGGTGTATTTCCTTGCGAACGAAGCTGCTTTCGTATAGTCTTATGCGAACGATTTATCCCTGATGTGCGTGGTATTTTCTGACCTTGTGTTCATTGTCGAGAACGGTTTCACGAGCCTTTGTGCCCGTGACCTTTTCGTATGACTTTTCCGCCTCGATAACGCGCTCGATCCAAAGTTTCTTGTACGGACCGTAATCATGGCAGCCTTTCGGAACACTGATAGGTTCGCCGAATACGATGCGGTTTTCCTCACCCTCGACCGCCTGCTCCAGAAATGCAGGCAGAACAGGTATGCCCAAGCTTTTTGCAAGCCAGAAAGTACCCTCTTCAATGTCCTCGGGAACGTCCTTGTTTATATCATAGATAGTTCCCTGCGCGAAGATGAGAAAATGTCTTGGCTTTTCTCCCTCCTGAAACCACTTTTTAGCCTTTTTGAGCGTTTCAACAGCACCGAAAGAAGTCGTGCGGTTAACGGGCATGACCTTTTCAAGCTCCATTACGGGCAGAATTTCCGTTGGGATAGATACGCCGTTGAAGCAGTTTTCCTTCGCAAAAACAAAAAGCTGAGGATAGCCTTTGAGTACATCGTGCATAACTTCATAATAAAAGCTTATCAGCAGCGGCGCGTCCGAGTCTGTGAGATGATTCGTCGCGATTATGTAAGAGTTCTGACGGAAATCCTCGGGAAGATTGTACCATTTGAAATGATAAAGCTCCAAGAGCTGTTTTTTTATCTCGATGTCCTTTGCCATGAGCTTTTCTTTGTCATTGGCAATCGCCGAAATGCTTTTTATATTCTCCTCTGTAAATAATGAGCTTGCACTGAATAAATGCATAATGATTCTCCTTTGATCTTTGATTCATCGGAAAACGTTGTGAGCATCAACGTGAAATTCCGACTTTTTTATTATATTATAGCATATTTTTATATGTAAATCAACAAAAACAAATAAAGTATGGTTTTTGCCCGAAAAAAACGACCGAAACCAAGCGATCTAACCGAAATATCGTGCAAAAGCGTTATATTTTAGCTTCAAGCCGCTCAGCCGCACGGTTTCGGTATTCCCTCGGGCTCATTCCGTAAACCTCGCGGAAAAGCTTGCCGAAGTAGCTTATATGCCCGAAGCCGCAGGACAAACTCACCTCTGTGACAGGCATATCCGCTGCCGTGAGCAGTTCCAGTGCCTTTTTCAGCCGATATTCGTTGAGAAATTCTATCGGCTTCTTCTCTATCATCGTGCGGAAGCACCGAAAGCACTCGCTTTTGCTGATGTTGGCGGCATTGGCAATGTCGTCAACGGAAATTTCGTTCTGATAGTTTTCATAGATAAAGGAAAGCATCTTTTTGAGCCGCTTTTCGCCCGTTATTGTCCGTCTGTCAAGGGGAGTGGGCGTTGTTTCGCCGACATTTTCGGCAAGGCTGCACCACATTTCGGACATAATATCACGGCAGCGAAGCTCATATCCGAAGCTCGGCTTCTCAGAAATTTCGCAGACTTTGCAAACGGCATCTGTCATTGCTTTCTGCCACTCGTTTTCGGGCGAAAGCTTCACACAGCGGAGCGCTTTATTTCCCGTTATCGGCAGGATATATTTTCGGAAAATGAGATTTTCGCCGCAGTCGCCGATCAGATCGGGCAGGAAGCATATCGTTGCCAGAACGGGATATTTGTCGCCGTCGGGGAGCGCCGTCTGCTTGTGCATAACGTTTGCATTGATGAAAATGCCTTCGCCTGCTTTGAGTTTATAGCTTGTATTGCTGATAAAAATTTCAACCTCGCCGTCAAGAACGACCGTTACCTCTATCTCGGGGTGCCAGTGCCAGTTGATGAGATGCTCGGGACACCATTGAAAATAGTTGATGTAAGCCTGCATAGGATATTCCGGCGTTCCGTGGACAGCCGCTTCTCGAAAATCGTTTATTCCCACAATAGTTGGATTTTCCATTTTATTTTTCACCTTTGGCATTATCGTTATAGTTTTGGAAAGTATTTTGATAGAATTCTTGCTTTGATGCTGTTATTATTATAATCAGAAAAAGCGGAAATGTCAATCACTGTTTTGAGAGGAGCATTTTTTATGAGATTTATTCAGAAAGAAAACAAGCTTATCGCAAAGAACGGAAATGAAACTTTGCTCATTGAACCTTGGGGAAAGGATTCACTCCGCGTCCGTGCAACGCAGAACCCCGACTTTTCGGGCGAGCTTCACGCCTTGAGCGAAGCTGTCGGCACTGCCGAGATCAAGATCGAGGACAACATCGCAGCTATCACCAACGGCGATATCAGCGCTGAGGTCAATTTCGCAGGCGTTCTCAGCTTCTTCCGCAAGGGAAAGCTTATCCTCCGCGAGTATTACCGCAGCTACGGCGGCACTATAAGCAAGGAGAGCCGCTGCCTTAAATTTGTTGGCAGAGAGATGAAAGGTCTTGCAGGCAATGACTGGCGAATGACCGTCCGCTTCGAGAGCAACGACGGCGAAAAGCTGTTCGGTATGGGTCAGTATCAGCAGCCCTACCTCGACCTTAAAGGCTGTACGCTTGAACTTGCGCAGAGAAATTCACAGGTAACTATCCCGTTCGCTGTTTCGTCAATGGGCTACGGCTTCTTCTGGAACAACCCGTCCGTAGGTCAGGTAACTTTCGGCAAGAATTTGACCGAGTGGCTCTCGCGTGACAGCGAAGAGGTCGATTACTGGATAACCGTCGGCGACACTCCTGCAAAGATAATCGAAAACTTCACCGAGCAGACGGGCAGAACTCCTGTTGTTTCGGAAGAGCTTCTCGGACTTTGGCAGTGCAAGCTTCGTTACCGCACACAGGACGAGGTTCTTGAAGTCGCAAGAAAATATCACGAGCTCGGAATTCAGCTCAGCGCAATCGTTATCGACTTTTTCCACTGGCCTTATCAGGGTTCATGGTGCTTCGATACGAAATATTGGCCCGATGTAAAGGCAATGACGGACGAACTTCACTCAATGGGAATAAAGGTAATGGTTTCCGTTTGGCCGAGCGTTGACAAGAAGTGCGAAAACTTCTGGGAGATGAACGACCTCGGACTTCTCGAGCGTACAGAACGCGGCGCAGCGCAGACTTACGACTATCAGGGCGACTGCCTCACTATTGATATGTTCAACCCCGAAGCAAGAAAATATCTTTGGGAAAAGTGCAAAAAGAACTATGCCGATCTCGGCATCGACTATTTCTGGCTCGATAACGCAGAACCCGATTATGCCGTTTGTGACTATGAAAACTACCGCTTCTACAGCGGTCCTGCATTAAAGGTCGGAAACGAATTTGCGAAGAATTACGCAATGGCTTTCTATGACGGAATGACCGAGCAAGGCAAGAGCGGCTTTATAAACCTTATCAGAAGCGCGTGGGCAGGCTCGCAGAAGTACGGCACTCTCGTTTGGTCGGGAGATATTCCGAGCACGTTTGAAGCTTTCCGCGACCAGCTTTCCGCAGGCTTGAATATGGGTATCGCAGGAATACCGCTCTGGACGACCGATATCGGCGGCTTTATGACGGACGATGTCAACGACCCTGAGTTCCGTGAGCTTCTCCTCCGCTGGTACGAATTTGCAGTTTTCACACCATTCCTCCGTATGCATGGCGACCGTGGCCCTTACAATATCCCACCGCTCGATGACCGCGATTTCGGCGGCGGCTACCTCAAAACGGGTCAGCCGAACGAGCTTTGGAGCTATGGCGATGAAGCATTCAAAATTATGCGCGACCAGCTCGGTGTTCGTGAAAAGCTCATTCCGTATATCCACGAGCTTATCGAGGAATCAAGCAAAAACGGCGCACCGCTCATCAGGACGATGTTCTATGAATTCCCCGAGGATGAAACTGCTTGGGAGCTTTCCGACCAGTATATGTTCGGCAGCCGCTACCTTGTTGCCCCCGTTATGGAATACGGTCAGCGCAGCAGAAAGGTATATCTCCCAAAGGGCAAATGGCAGGCTCTCACGGGCGGAGATATCCTCGACGGCGGCGTGTGGGTAACAGCAGACGCACCGCTTGAATATACGCCTGTATTTGTTAAGTGCGAATAATTTTTACAAAATAAAATAATAAATCGACCGAACGGGAATTTAATTCGTTCGGTCGATTTTGTTTATTCAATAAATGAAGGCTTTAGAGGTTCCCTTTATAAATAATTACGAATTACACATTATTCTTTGTTGCTTTCTCTGTCTTTGAGAGCATTACAAGCAGCAGGATAAAGAAAAATGCAAGATATAGCGGCATAAGTTTAAGGCTGATGTGATTTGCAATAAGTCCGAATACGGGCGGCATAAAGGTCGAGCCGACATAAGCGCTTGCCATTTGTATGCCGATGATGCCCTGCGAGTTCTCCGCACCGAAATTCCTCGGCGTTGAATGGATTATGCAGGGATAAACGGGCGCACAGCCAAGTCCGATAACGATAAATCCGATGAGTGATGTCGTTTTGAGCGGAAGTATTATCATCACAACTCCGAGCAGGGCGATGCTCGTGCCGATGCGTATCATTCGGTTGTCGCCGATTTTGTCGGAGATAAATCCCGAAAGGAATCTTCCTGCGGTTATGCCGATGAAAAAGAGCGAACCGAACGCCGCAGCTTCGTCCTTTGTCGCACCGCGAACGCCCTCAAGGTAACTGCTCGCCCAGAGCATCGTCGTAGCCTCGGCGGCGCAGTATGCGAAAAATCCCGTCAGCAGATAGGGGACACCCTTTATTTTCAGCGCGCCTTTCAGACCGAGAAGCTCACCGCTGTTCTCGGCTTCGTCCGCAGACTTGTTCGCTTTCCAAAACGGCAGCGTGAGAAGTATAACAGCGGCAATGCCGAACTGCAGATAGGAAACCGTGCGGTAGCCATTCGACCAATTGGAATGAACGAGCGCGTAGCTCATCACATACGGACTTACGATAGTTCCAACGCCCCAAAAGCAGTGCAGCCAGCTCATGTGCTTCGACTTGTAGTGCAGAGCGACATAGTTGTTCAGCGCAGCATCAATTGCTCCTGCGCCAAATCCGTAGGGAATTCCCCACAAGCAAAGCTGATAGAATTCCTTTACGGTCGAAAAGCCGAAAAGTGCTATCGCCGTGAGCAGAACGCTTATGAGCGTGACATATTTCGTGCCGAATTTTTTTGTAAGTCGTTCGGACATAAGCCCCGAAATGATAGTTCCGCCCGAAATTATCATCGAAACAAATCCCATATAGGAAAGCGGAACATCGAGCGCAGTCCTTATCGTAGGCCAAGCCGAGCCGAGCAGCGAATCGGGCAGTCCAAGGCTTATGAATGCAAGATATATTACAGCCAGAAGCAGCAGATACATTTATTTTTCCTTTCGTTCGTTCAGAAATTTCTCCGCAGCTTCAAGCACGGGTCTGTCCTGCGGATAGTTCAGCGTCGCCAGAGCTTCTTCGTAGGGGAGAAGATAGGACGAGGTTATCTCCTCAGCCTGAAGCTTCACATCGGCGTTGTATTCCGAGAGGAAATAAACGGGATTCTTGTGATGTCCCTCACCGTTGGTATAACGGTATTCCATTCGGAAGCCGTTGATAAGCTCGGCGTGAAGTCCCGTTTCCTCGCGAACTTCACGAACGGCAGTCTGCTCCTCATTTTCGCCAAATTCAACGTGTCCCTTGGGGAAGCCGATGTGTCCGCTGTTGTTCGTGATAAGAAGATATTTCCGAACGCCGTCCTGCTCGGTGAACATTACCGCGCCGCAGGTCTTTTCATATAAAGCGTCAATGGTCGAGGTGTGGAACTGCTCCTGAAAATCGACAGCCTTGCGGATATTGCATTCGTAGCAAAGGGGAGTGCCGAGCAGCTTCTCGGGAACGCCGACCCATTTGTCCTCTTCATCGTCCGAGCGAAAAACGATCGCAACTATCGTAACGTTGATCTCGTCAACGGGTTCGTCAACGCCAAGGATATAAACGTCCTGCTCCTCACCGTCACCTGCAAAAAGGTCGGGAACGAAGCCGTAGTTCACGGGATATATTATCTCGGGGTGCTTAGGGTGAGCCGTTCCGATAGGGCGGTCGGTCTTTACCGTGAAGCTTTTTCCGAGAGCGGAAACATCGCCTTTCTGTACCTTGTTCATAGCTCAATTCCTTTCTGTTTCAGCCATTCGTGCGTTGTATTTCTTCTGCCAAGCTCCCGTCTTGTAGAAAAGGAACGAGAGGATCGTTCCGCAGAACCAGCTTATCGGCCAGCCTATCCAAACACCCGTTACTCCCCAGAATGACGAAAGCACGAACGCAAAGATAACTCGCAGGATAAGGTCGGTGAACGTCGAAGCCATAAAGTAACCCATACTTTCGCTTCCACGCAGAATACCGTCGCAGATAAGCTTTACGCAGACAACGAAGTAGAAAGGGCATACTATGTACATAAAGTCAAGTCCCGTTTTTACCGCAAGTTCGGTCGAATTATCATTCATAAACAGACCGAGGAAGAACTTTCCGAGCGCCGTATAGCAGAAAACAAACACCGCTGCGACAGCCAGTGCAAATATCATAGCTGCCTTGAACGCCGTTTTTACTCGGTCAAGCTTTCCTGCACCGAGATTTTGCGCGGTGAAGCTTGAAATTCCGTTTCCAAGCGTTGTGAAGCTCGTTATTGCGAACGTGTTGAGCTTTATTGCGGCTGAATAGCCTGCGATAACGGACGAGCCGAAGCCGTTTATGACATACTGAACGAAAAGATTTCCTATGGAGATAAAACTCTGCTGTAAAATGCTCGGAATTGCGACCGTGAGTATCTCTTTGAGTGCCGCACCGCTGAAAATCGCGGCTTTTTCCTCGGTTTTCATCGAGTCAACACGTTTTTTCAGCACAATTACGGAAAGTATGCAGGAAATACCCTGCGCGATGAACGTTGCCCAAGCTACGCCGCTAACGCCCCAGCTGAAAACAATGACGAACAGCGCATCGAGCACGATATTTCCGAGCGAAGATACTATTAAGAATATCAGCGGCGTTTTGCTGTCGCCAAGGCTGTTGAAAATACCGGTCGTGATGTTGTATATGTAGAGGAAAATGAATCCTGCCGTGTAGATACGCAGATAAAGATCACCGTCTGCAAAAATATCATCGGGTGTGTTGACAAGCTGCATAAGCTGAGGGCTGAACAGTACGCCGAGCGCAGTAAGCACAGCCGAGAGCAAAAGTCCTCCGAGCATCGATGTGGTTATGCAGGTCTTTGCGGTTTTGTAGTCGCCTGCGCCGAAATAACGGCTTATAACGACCGAGCAGCCGATCTGACTTCCGATAGCGACCGCCATAAAAATCATCGTGATAGGGTAGCTTGCGCCGATAGCGGCGAGTGCACTTTCGCCTGCGAATTTGCCTGCAATAACGCTGTCGGCAATGTTGTAGAGCTGCTGAAAGATAACGCTTATGAAAAGCGGTATCGTGAAGCCTATCAGCACCCTTTTAGGTTCGCCGACGGTGAGATCCTTGTTCTTCATAAAAACTTCCTTCCTTTTTCATCTTTTGACAAAAAATGCAGTAAAATCAACAAAAGCAGACGCTTTCAAACGTCTGCTTTAAATGCTGTTAAAAATGTGTATCAAACCGAGTAAGGATTAGGCTTGAACAAAAGCTTTATCGTGTCGATGAACCAGCCGATGCCGAGCAGTCCTCCCGTGCAAAGATACAGTATGCCAAGACCTATTTTTCCCTCATAGAATTTGTGTATACCAAATTCGCCGAAGAAAAGGCAGAGGAAAAATGCGACCCACTTGTTTTTCAGGCAAGGGTTTTTTCCATTGTATGTCGGAGCAGGGGAAACGTAATTGGAATTGTTGTTCACATTGTTGATGACCGTCTGAGCAGGTGCAGCCTGCTGAAGAAGCTCGACCTGCCTGCCGCAGTGAGTACATACAACAGCATCGAACGCTATCTTCTTTCCGCAGTATTTGCAGAATTTCGTTTTGCCCTCGTAAACTTCGCCGTCGTAGCTGTCCCTTTCGGCAGGAGCGTCGGGAGCGACCTTTATATTGGGCGCGTCCTGCGGCATTGCCTGAGTTGTGTAGCTGATATTCGGGCGCTTGGGGTAAAGATTTTCCTGCGAATGAGATTGTTTATACATTTCGGCTGACTGAGAGCCCTCGGGGTAAAATTCGCCGTCATCTCCGTAAAAGCCGTTTGATTCACTGTTCATTTTAGGATGTGTCCTTTCCTTTATGTCTATTATAATAGTATATACAGTAAAAATAATTTATTTTTTATTGAAAAAGCCCTTGACAAAATTTGCTGAACGTAGTATAATAATATACTGTATCATAATGCAATTCTATGTGCGTTTTTACCGTATGGTAATAGTATAACACATTTTTTTCTGAATTGCAACTGTTTTTGCAAATATTCGGCAAATGTCCGAAATTAAAGCGGAAACGGAAAATTATCCCCGTAAAATTTTAAGGAGGGACTCGCCTATGGTTAATGTCAAGCCTGTCCAGCTTGGTAAAACAACTCGTATGAGCTTCGGAAAGATCAACGAAGTTCTGCCGATGCCTAACCTCATTGAGGTGCAGAAAAAGTCTTATGAATGGTTCTTGGACGAAGGACTTAAAGAAGTTCTTCACGATATGTCCTCTATCACAGACTATAACGGCAACTATTCTCTCAGCTTTGTTGACTTTAAGCTCGCTGACGAATCGAACTATTCCATCGCTAAGTGCAAGGAACTTGACGTAACTTATTCTGCAAAGATGTTCGTTAAGGCTAAGGTATGGGATAGAGCAACAGGTGATATCGTCGATTCGGGCGATGCTGATATCTATCTCTGCGATCTGCCGCTCATGACCGAAAGCGGTACATTCGTTATCAACGGCGCAGAACGTGTTATCGTTTCACAGCTCGTTCGTTCCCCCGGTGTTTACTATGCTGTTGAAAAGGATAAAACAGGTAAGGATCTTTTCAAGACCACCGTTATCCCTAACAGAGGTGCTTGGCTGGAATACGAAATGGATTCCAACGACGTTATCTATGTAAGAATCGATAAGAACAGAAAGATCCCCCTTACTACATTTATAAGAGCACTTGGCTGCGGTACTGATGCCGAGATCGAAGAGCGCTTCGGCAAGGACGAACGCCTCGAACAGACTATCCTCCAGAAGGACGCTACAAAGAATACGGAAGAAGCTCTCCTCGAAGTTTACAAGAAGCTCCGTCCGGGCGAACCTCCTACGGTAGAAAGCGCTGTTTCCCACATCAATACACTTTTCTTCGACGCAAGAAGATATGACCTTTCACGTTTCGGACGCTATAAGTACAATAAGAAGCTTGGCGTTGCTACAAGAATTGCAGGTCACAGACTTTCCCGTCCCGTTGCAAATCCTCTCACCGGTGAAATTATGGCTGACGAGGGCGATCTCATCACAATGGACAAGGCTCTCGAGATCGAGCAGGCAGGTGTTTCCGAAGTTTGGCTCGATATTGAGCACAAGGAATTCTACACCACACCGACAGGTGAATCCGCTCACAGAATCGAAGAGAGAGAAGTCAAGGTTATCGGCAACGGCATGGTAGATATTGCTCCTTACGTTGATTTTGACCCTGCTAAGTACGGCATCAACGAGAAGGTCTCTTTTGCTGTTCTCAAGGATATCCTTGAAAATGCTGCTGACAAGGAAGAGATCGAAGAGATGGTAAAGAGCCGTCTTGAAGAGCTTGTTCCAAAGCATATCATTCTTGACGATATCTATGCTACTATCAGCTACTTCATCAACCTCTGCGAAGGCGTTGGTACAGTTGACGATATCGACCACCTCGGCAACAGACGTATCCGTTCTGTTGGTGAGCTTCTCCAGAACCAGTTCAGAATCGGTTTTGCAAGAATGGAAAGAGTTATCCGTGAAAGAATGAACACCCAGACTCAGAACGAGGGTGCAATGTCTGCGGAATCTCTTATCAATATCAGACCTATCACTGCTGCGATAAAGGAATTCTTCGGTTCATCACCGCTTTCACAGTTCATGGATCAGACGAACCCTCTCGCAGAGCTTACTCATAAGAGAAGACTTTCAGCCCTCGGTCCGGGCGGTCTTTCCCGTGACCGTGCCGGATTTGAAGTTCGTGACGTTCACTACTCCCACTACGGAAGAATGTGTCCTATCGAAACCCCTGAAGGTCCTAACATCGGACTTATCTCCTATCTTGCATCTTTCGCAAGAATAAATGAATACGGCTTTATCGAAGCTCCTTACAGAAGAGTTGATAAGGCTACGGGTGTAGTTACCGACGAGGTAGTTTATATGACTGCCGATATGGAAGATAACTACACAGTTGCTCAGGCTAACGAACCTCTTACAGAAAATCACGAGTTCGCAAGACCTATCGTTAACGCACGTTACAGAGATCAGATCCTCGAATGTGAAAGAGAACGTATTGACTACATGGACGTTTCTCCTAAGATGGTTGTTTCCATTGCGACTGCTTCCATTCCGTTCCTCGAAAACGATGACGCAAACCGTGCACTCATGGGTTCAAACATGCAGCGTCAGGCAGTTCCTCTTCTTAAAACGGAAGCTCCTATCGTTGGTACAGGTATGGAATACAAGGCTGCCGTTGACTCGGGTGTCTGCGTTGTTTCCAAGCATGACGGTGTTGTAGAAAAGGTTTCCGCCGATGAGATCGTTGTTAAGGACGGCACAGGCGCAACCCACACCTACGAACTCATCAAGTTCAAGCGTTCCAACCAGGGCACTTGCATCAATCAGCGTCCTATCGTTGACTGCGGTGAAGAAGTTCACGTTGGTCAGGTTCTCGCTGACGGTCCTGCAACCTGCAACGGTGAAATTTCCATTGGTAAGAATGCCCTCATCGGCTTCATGACATGGGAAGGCTACAACTACGAAGACGCCGTTCTCCTTAATGAACGTGTTGTTCGTGAAGATATGTACACTTCTATCCATATCGAAGAATATGAGATCGAAGCAAGAGATACAAAGCTCGGACCCGAAGAGATCACCCGTGACATTCCTAATGTCGGCGATGACGCTCTCAAGGATCTTGACGACCGCGGAATCATTCGTATCGGTGCTGAAGTCCGCGCAGGTGATATCCTCGTTGGTAAGGTAACACCTAAGGGTGAAACTGAGCTTACAGCAGAAGAAAGACTTCTCCGTGCTATTTTCGGCGAAAAGGCAAGAGAAGTTCGTGATAACTCCCTTAAAGTTCCTCACGGTGAAGCTGGTATCATCGTTGACGTTAAGGTATTTACCCGTGATAAGTGCAAGGAGCTTGCACCGGGCGTTAATATGCTCGTTCGCTGCTATATCGCACAGAAGCGTAAGATCTCTGTCGGCGATAAAATGGCAGGCCGTCACGGTAACAAGGGTGTCGTTTCCCGTATCCTTAAGTCCGAAGATATGCCGTTCCTCCCTGACGGTACACCGCTCGATATCGTTCTTAACCCTCTCGGCGTTCCTTCACGTATGAACATCGGTCAGGTTCTTGAAGTTCATCTCGGTATGGCTGCAAAGAAGCTCGGCTGGAAGGTAATGACCCCTGTATTCGACGGCGCTCACGAAGATGATATCCGTGAGATGTTCAAGCAGGCAGGTATGAGAGAAGACGGTAAGACTGACGTTTACGACGGCAGAACGGGCGAAAAGTTCGATAACCCCGTTACAGTCGGTTATATGTACTACCTCAAGCTCCACCACCTCGTTGATGATAAGATCCACGCACGTTCCGTTGGTCCTTACTCCCTCGTTACACAGCAGCCTCTCGGCGGTAAAGCCCAGTTCGGCGGTCAGCGTTTCGGAGAAATGGAAGTTTGGGCTCTCGAAGCTTACGG
>OLGB01001405.1_pt1 | contig 29300 bp, 24 predicted proteins | sample 1605691 | NCBI WGS metagenome assembly OLGB01 (sample SAMEA3888925, study PRJEB22519) | human gut metagenome | biome: human gut; feature: human-associated habitat; material: faeces | place: Denmark | collected 2010 | reverse complement strand
GTCTGCCGATCCTGCTGATCTGCGTCATTCAGGGCAGTATCTGGATCAACTTCTCCTTCCCCACCGTTTTTGACGAGCCCATCTTCTTTATGGGCTACCTGGTGGTCACCTCCATCCAGATGGGCGCCAACATCGACTACGCCATCGTCATCTCCTCCCGGTACGGCGAGATGAAGGAACTCATGCCGCCCAGAAAGGCCATCATCAAGGCCCTGGACCTGGCCTTCCCCACGGTGCTGACCTCCGGCACCATCCTGACCGTGGCGGCCTACCTGATCGGCAAGCTCTCCTCGGAGCCCGCCATCGTGGGCATCGGCGAGAACCTGAGCCGGGGCACCCTCATCTCCATCATCCTGGTCATGTTCGTCCTGCCCCAGATCCTGCTGCTGGGCGACCTGATCGTGGAAAAGACCCGGTTCAACATCAAGGTCCCGGAGGTGACCCGCACGGTCACCGGCACGGTCTACGTCAACGGCCGCATCCGGGGCCGGATCAACGGCATCGTGGACGCCACTGTCCACGGCATCATCCGCGGCGACGTGTCCGCGGTACTGGACACCGGCAACATCAGTCCGGCGCCGGAGCCCGACCGGCTGCCGGCCGGCACGGAAGAGACGGGAAAGGAGGCGGACGGACATGACCAGAAATAAACAGCGCGTGATCGCGCTGCTGCTGGCCCTGCTCCTGGCGGGGTCCCTGGCGGCCCCCGCCCTGGCGGCGGAGAGCGGCACGGTCCACATCCGGACCGCCCAGGATCTGGCGGACCTGTCCCGGAGCTGCTCCGTGGACGGCTGGTCCGTGGGAAAGACGGTCTATCTGGATGCGGACATCGACCTGTCCGGAACGGAGTTCCAGCCCATCCCCATCTTCTGCGGCACCTTTTACGGCCAGGGCCACACCGTCTCCGGCTTTTCCCTCACGGGGAGCGGGGACGACCGGGGCTTCTTCCGCTATGTCCGGGACGGCGCCGTCGTCCAGGACCTGACGGTCTGCGGCTCCGTCTCCCCCAGCGACCGGAAGGACAACATCGGCGGCCTGGTGGGCGTCAACAGCGGCAGTCTGCTCAACTGCGCCTTTTACGGCAACGTGAAGGCCGGGACCAACGCGGGCGGCCTGGTGGGGTGCAACAGACCCGCCGGGCAGATCATCAACTGCACCTACTCCGGCACGCTTCAGGGCGAGCACTATGTGGGCGGCATCGCGGGCCAGAACGAGGGCAGCGTGATCCGCTGCCGGAACGACGGCGACGTCAACATCACCGAGGTCAAGACCACGGTGGCCATCCAGGAGATGGATCTCAGCACCATCCGCTCCACGGAGAGTGTCCCCGCCTGCACCGACATCGGCGGTATCGCCGGGGCCTCCTCCGGTATCCTCCAGAGCTGCACCAACAACGGCGACGTGGGGTACGAGCACGTGGGCTACAACGTGGGCGGCATCGCCGGCCGGCAGTCCGGCTGGCTGGACAGCTGCGTCAACAACGGCACCGTCCGGGGCCGGAAGGACGTGGGCGGCATCTGCGGACAGATGGAGCCCCGGCTGACGCTGCTCTTCGACGCCGACAGCCTGGATGACCTCTGGGAGGAGCTGGACACCCTCCAGGCCCTCATGGACCAGGCCATCTCCCACGCGGAGGGGGTCTCCGACGACCTCTCCGGCCGGATGACCGGCCTGACTGACAGCGCAGATGCGGTGAAGGACGCGGCCTCCGACCTCTCGGACGCCATGACCGGCTGGGCCGACGGGAATATCGAGACCATCAACGACGCCTCCGCCCGGGTCTCCTGGGTCCTGGACCGGCTGGAGCCCATCTCCGACGCGGCGGACGCCGCCCTGGAGCGGATCCGGGACGCCGCGGATCTGGCGGACGATGCCCTGGACGCGGCCGGCCGGATCGGCGGTCTGTCCGAGGACGCCCTGGCGGATGTGCGCCTGGCCCTGGCGCAGGTGAAGAGCGCCGCACAGGCCTGCTCCGATGCCCTGGACGATGTCCGGGCCGCGCTGGAGAAGCTGGGAGCCTCCCTGGGCAGCAGCCAGGACATGGCCGCGGCCATGGAGGATGTGGAGGCGGCCCTGGATGAGCTGATGGACGCCTTCGGCCTGCTCTCCGGCGCCTTCGGCGATCTGGTGGCGGCCCTGGGCGAGCACTACGGCCAGGGCGGCTCCGACTGGGACGGGGTCCTGGCGGCGCTGAGCGAGATGCGCGACGCCGCGGATCAGGTCGAGAGCGCTCTTGCGGCGCTGCGCCTGGCCCTGGAGGGCGCGGGAACCGTGGCGGACGGCTATCTCCGGGAGGCACTGAAGGAGATCGCCGCCGCGGCGGAGAGCCTGTGGGCCGGGTTTGCCGGCATGGGCCAGGCCGGCGGACACCTCCAGGACGCCCTGGACCATCTGGAGGCCATCGCACCCCTGGGGGAGAGCGCCGCCGCGCTGCTCAAAAAAGCGGCGCAGACCCTGGGGGACGCCTGCGGACAGCTCCAGGATGCCGGTGAGACCTTCAGCGGCGTCATGTCCGACCTGGCGGATGAGCCGGAGATCTCCTTCCGCCCCGTGGGGGAGGCGGTCGGCGAAACGGGCGACGTGCTGGATGACGCCATGGGCGGACTGAGCGACGCCATGCAGAGCCTGAACGACACTCTGTCGGCCTCCTCCGATCTGCTGCTGTCGGATCTGCGGGCCATCAACGCCCAGTTCGGGCGGGTCATCGACGTGCTCCGCCGGCACAGCGACAGTGAAGAGGCGGAGGAGGACGAGAACGAAGAGCTGCTGGAGGACGTGTCCGACCAGGCCACCGAGACCGACGAGGACGCCGGGCGCATCACCAACGCCCGGAATACCGGCGCGGTGGAGGGAGACGTGAACGTGGCGGGCATCGTGGGGTCCATGGCCATCGAGTACGACTATGACCCCGAGGACGACCTGACCACCTCCGGCGACCGGTCCCTGAGCTTCCGCTATCAGGCCGCCGCCCTGACCGAGGGGTGCGTCAACAGCGGGACGGTCACCGGCAAAAAGGACTACGTGGGCGGCATCGTGGGCCGTATGGACCTGGGCACCGTGTCCCGGTGCGAGAGCTACGCCGCTGTGGAGAGCACCGGAGGCGACTATGTGGGCGGCATCGCGGGAGCGGCCTGGTCCTCCATCCGGGACTGCTGGGCACGCTGCGCCCTGAACGGGAACGACTGCATCGGCGGCGTGGCGGGCCTGGGTAAGACCGTCACCGGCTGCCGCGCCCTGGTGGAGATCGACGAGGGCTCCGCCTGCCTGGGCGCCGTGCTGGGAGACGCGGAGGAGGACGGAACGGTGTCCGGCAACCTCTTCACCCACGACACCCTGGGGGGCATCGACGGCATCAGCTACCTGGGGCAGGCGGAGCCGGTGGATTTTGAGACCCTCTCCCAGGGGGCTCCCGCCGCCTTCACCCGGTTCCGGCTGGTGTTCACTGCCGACGGCAAGGTGGTGGAGACCTACGACTTCTCCTATGGCGACGCCCTGACCCGGCTGCCGGACATTCCGGAGAAGGAGGGGTACAGCGCCAGCTGGCCTGAGATCGACTACGGCCACCTGACCTTCTCCCAGACGCTGGAGGCAGAGTACACGGCTTACTCCACCGCCCTGACCGCCCTGGGGGACCCGCCGCAGATCGTGGCGGAGGGGACTTTCAGCTCCGACAGCACCCTGGCCGTCTCCACGGAGGAGGACACCTGGACGGATGCCCACGGGGCCTCCCACACCGGCACGGTCTACACCGTGACGGTCACCGACCCGGTCCAGCCTGTCACCGATTTCCAGGTCCAGTACAGGCTGTCCGGCGGCTCCGGCGGCACCGTGTGGATCAGCACTCCGGAGGGGTGGGTGCAGCAGGAGGCGCAGACCGACGGGCGCTACCTGGTGTTCCGGGCGGACGGGGACTCCGTCACCTTCGCCGTTCAGGAGCACACGGCAAATCCGGGAGTATTGATCCTTGGAATTATCATCGGTGTTGTTGCGGCCGGCGGCTTGGCGCTCCTGTGGAAGAAACGGGGCAAAAAGGGAAACCCGGAGGAGCGGGGGACAGTTGATCCAAAATCCCATTTGCCGTAATCGGCAGGACCGAACGTGCTGCCCGGAGGGCAAGCCTTCGGCGGCCGCAACGGTTATGACCGCAGCTTGCGCCGCGCAGGCATGTGGAACAGTGGAGGGTGCGCCGGGATATTTCTTCAAAAGTGCCTATGAACATGAAAAACAGGCGAAAGTCAGCAAAAACCATGGGGAAATTTTCTGGCGTTTGCTTGTGTGCGGGGAACTGCTGCTTAGAACCCGGCGCTTTTTACCAAAAAGTTCCTGATTTCGTGAGAAATCAGGAACTTTTTTAAATCTCCGCTTTTGTGCCGGCCCATATGGCGACAGGCTCTGTTGGAACACGACAGCAGCGGGCGGAAACCGTCTGCCCGCTGCTGACTGCTTCCCCTGTGCGCCGGACGATCCCGCGGAAGGGGCACGGCGCCTTCTCCCGCTTGGCTGAGGCCGCCGGCGCTCCATATCCGCCGGGAGATCCGTGACAGCGCACGGTCAATCAAAACTGACGTCCTCCAGACGGAGGACCAGAATACCGTATTCCTCCCGGGTTCGATCTGCTTGAATCGTGCCGACGACGGTCACCTCCGATTGGGCGGGCGGATAGTCCTCAGGGTAGCGGGCCTGAGCGGGCATTACAATGTCAAATCCTTGGGCGCAGCAGGCGGTGGCGTCCTGTACGATTACGCCACAGTAGACCTGCTGCGTATTAGGGTCCTGATACACGAAAAAACTCCCCTTCATTCGGATAGTCTTTCCGATATAATCATCCGGCGCCGACATCATGTTGAATAGTTCTGCGTATATCATGGTACTGCTGAGGGGCGTTAAATCCAGATCCACGGGAGTGGGAGGGCCTTCCAAAGGATCCGGCTGCGGGCCGTTGGCCGGAGTTTCCTGTTCCGCCCCGGCGCCGGGGGCGGAGGCCTGTGGGGGCAGAGGAGTTTCCAACGCGTCTTCCCGTTCGGAGAGAATCGGCTCCACGAAAGACTGCTGGGGGGCGGTATCAGGCGCGGCGGGCGCATCTTCCCCCGGAAGAGGCTCTGCCGCTTGGGAAACAGGGGAGGTGAGCGGCGCCGTATTCTGCGGGGGCTTTTTGCTGCCTCCGCATGCAGTGCAGGACAGAAGCAACGCCCCTGTGAGAATCAGTATGGTCCATCGCTTCATGGCTTACCTCCTTCCGATCCGTGCGGCCAGAGAACAAAGGGCAAAGAGCAGGATCTGCACGGCAACGATGGTGGATCCCACTGGTGTGCCCGCCAGAATAGACGTGAGGATCCCAGCGGCAGTGCAGCAGACAGAGAAAACGGCGGCGCAGAGCGTGACGGCGCGGAAGCTTTTGAACAGCCGCATGGCGGACATGGCCGGAAAGATCACCAGAGCCGAAATCAGCAGAGATCCCACCAGATTCATGGCCATTACGATGACCACCGCCGTCACCACGGCAAGGATCAGGTTGTATCGCTTCGCCCTGGTTCCGGTGGCGGAGGCAAAGCTCTCGTCAAAGGTGACGGCAAAGATCTTGTGATAAAAGAAGAGAAACAAAAGCACGACCAAAACCGACAGGATCACGCACAGCCATACCTCTGTTTCCGTGAGGGTGAGGATGGATGTGGAGCCGAACAAAGTCGTACACACGTCTCCGGACAGATTTGCGGAGGCGGAAAACACGTTCATCACCAGGTAGCCTACCGCCAAGGCGCCCACCGAGAGCATGGCCATGGCGGCGTCGCCCTTGACCCTGGCGCTGCGGCCCGTGCCCAGCAGCAGGACGGCGCACAGCACGGTGACACCCATGACCAGGGGCATGTCGGAAGTCAGATTCAAAACGGATGCCACCGACATGGCGCCAAAGGCCACATGGGACAAGCCGTCTCCGATAAAGGAAAATCGCCTGAGGACCAGGGTCACCCCCAGAAGGGAGGCGCACAGGGCCACCAGCACCCCCACCGCAAGGGCGTACCGCACAAAGGGATAAGCCCAGTACTGGACCAGCTTCTCAATCAGCGCTGTCAAGGCAGCCCCCTCCTCTCTGCTTCAAATACCTTTGGCCGGGTGCGGACCGGACAAAGGCGTCCCGGGGACCAAAAAACACCTGCTCCCCCAGACAGAGAATATGGCTGGCGTGACAAAGCGCGGCCTGCACGTCGTGGGAGATCATAAGGATCGTGACGCCGTCGTGTTTGTTAAGCTGGGAGATCACCTGATACAGTTCCCGGCTGGCGGACGGATCCAGGCCGGATACCGGCTCGTCCAGCAGCAGCATTTTTTGGGCTGCGCAAAGAGCCCGGGCCAGCAGCACCCGCTGCTGCTGGCCTCCCGACAGCTCCCGATAACAGCGCCCGGAAAGACGCTCCATATCCATACGCCGGAGGGACTGCCGGGCCAGGTCCTTTTCCGCCCGGGTGTAAAAGGGGCGCAGGCCGCACCGGCCCTGACAGCCGGAAAGGGCCACCTCCCAAACTGTGGCGGGAAAGTCCCGCTGGGCTTGGGTCTGCTGGGGCAGATAGCCGATTTCAGCGGGGAGCACGCCTCCGCCCAGGACCACGGACCCCTCCAAGGGGGGCAGAAGGCCCAGGATGGTCCGCATCAGTGTGGATTTCCCCGTTCCGTTCTCCCCCAGGATGTACAGATAGTCTCCGGCGTGGATGGTAAAGCTCAGATCCCGGACCAGGACGGAATCATAGCCCAGGGTCAGGCCCTGGCAGTTCATCTGGATCATGGAATTCCTCTCAGCGCAGCGCAGCCTTCAGGGTTTCCAGGTTTTGTTCCATAATGGAGAGGTAGCTGGCTCCGGCCGCAACATCGGCGGCTGTCACCGACTGCATGGAATCCAGCGTGAGAATCTCCTGGTTCTTCCCGCTGGTATTGCCGACCACCGTCTCGGCAATGCCGTGGGTAGTCCCCTCGATGGTCAGCACACAGGGCAGCGACAGCTCGTCCGCCTTGCCGGCCAGGAAGGCCACCGTTTCAAAGCTGGCCTCCGTTTCCGCCGAGCAGCCGGAAAACGCGGCATAGTAAGTGAGCCCGTAGTCATCTACCAGATACCGGAAGGGAAAACGGTCGGCAAAGAGCAGCGTGCGGGTGGAAGAGGCGTCCACAGCAGCCTGATACCGCCCATCAAGGTCGATCAGTTTTTGAATGTATGCGGCGGCATTTTCTGCGTAGGTGGTCTGATGCTCGCGGTCAATGGCTCCCAGGGTATCGGCAATGGCGCCGCAGAGCACAGCGGCGTTCCGCAGGGAGAGCCAGATGTGCTCGTCATCATGGTCGTGTTCCTCGTGATCATGGTCTTCTTCATGATCGTGGTCTTCCTCGTGGTCCTCCTCATGGCTGTGATGATGCTCGGTTTCCTGCATCCCTTCAACCATCTCCTCTGCTTTTACAGCGTCCCCCAGAATGTCCATCAGATCCATTGTTGCCCGGTTGGGGTTGGCGGAGTTGGTCAAAGCGTCCTCCACCCAGTCGTCCGACTCTCCCCCTGTATAGAGGAACAGGTCGCAGTTGGAGATAACCACCATGTCGTCGGCCGTGGGCTGAAAGCTGTGGAGATCCACGCCGTCATCCAGGAGCATGGTGAGTTCCACGCGGTCGGCCTGATCCCCTAGAATTTCCCGGACCCAGTCATATTCGGGAAAGATGGTGGTGACGATCCGCAGCTTTTCACCGCTGCTTTTGGAAGCGGAAGGGGTTTGACAGCCGGTCAGCGCTCCCATTGCCAGCGCGAGAGAAAGGGACATGCAGACTATTTTTTTCATATCGATAAAACCTCCGAATTGATACAGAAACTGAAAAAAGGGCGCAAAAATACAAGGGGATCCAGGCGTGCGCCAAGAGAGCCTGCCCCGATTGGGCAGACTCGTCCCCTTGTCTGTGGTTTCTGTTTAATTCAGCAGTTTTACCCGCAGCAAGACCGGCGAAGGTACGACAATCGCATTCTGCGGCCGCGGGGCGAGAAGCAGGGTAAAGAAGCAGAGCACCGCCGCAGCGGCAGATGCCGCATGAGCCGTGGAGAGCTGCTCCAGCAGGACCTGGCAGATTTGGACCTGGTGGCATATGGTGCAATGATCGCCGCTGCAGTCGTGGTCAGCCTCAGCGGCCACAAAGAATGCGGAGAAGATCAGGGCTGCGATCAGCAGCGCCGCTCCACAGACGGCGGCAAAACGCATTCGTTTTGTCAAGTTCTTCTCCCTCCTCTGTACGATATACTTATGGACCGCGCCGGCACTGACACGTGCCGTGCGGGATGGGATTGGAGATGACCGGCTCAAAGCTCTTCGGCTCTCGCGGCGCGGGATATCCGCTTTGCGGGAGGGCCATGCCAAAAGGACACGCATCGGGCGCGGGACCTGAGCACGGCGCTGTTGGCCGGCGTGCCCTGCTCCAATTTGCGAATGATTTGCAAATCAATATAGCACGTACGCGATCAGCCGTCAATGATCACTTATGGGGATGCGTGCGGCTTCAAAAATCAGTTGCTTGATGTGTTAGTTAAAGCTAACTATAATTATAGCAGATGTTGCCGTGTTTGCCAAGACAACATGGCAAACGAATAAATTTTTTGTTTTGGAAAGCAGGAGTTACGTTTGAGGACAACAAAAGCGGAACAGGAGAGGATTTCCCTGGGTACCCACGGAGAGGACTATGGAAACTGGATGTCAAATCCGGTATTTTATATCCTCGGCGGCATAACTATACTGGCTGCCGCCTTGACGGTCATCTCCTTTGCAGTTTTCCGGGTGACCGCTGCGGGCGCTGTATGCGCGGTGATTACGGCGGCCCTGCTGGGATTGCTGGGCTGGATCACGTGGATCCGGCGGCAGTATGCCTTTGGGGGCGGCGGAATCATGGAACAGGTACACCGGACCGTGCTCTCCCATCTTGATTGCCAGAGAGAGGGCTCCATGCTGGAGGTGGGGGGCGGATCCGGAGCACTCTCGATCCGGGCGGCTTTGACCTGGCCGGAAACCAGGGCGATGGGCGTGGATTACTGGGGAGCTGGAGGGGACCGGCGGCCGCGTGAACGTGCAGACCTGCTCCGAGCAGCTGATCTATGAGATCCGTGCTCCGGCCTGCTATTATACTCCCGACTGCGTGGCGGACTTTTCCAACGTCTCCTCTGAGCAGGTTGGAAAAGACCGCGTCCGGGTAAGCGGCGCCGCGGGTCGTCCCCGGACTGACACGCTGGAGGCGAGCGTGGGATACAAGGACGGCTACATCGGCAGCTGCGGACTGAGCTTCGGCGGACCCAAGTGCTTTGAGCGCACTGTGCTGGCGGTGCAGATGGTGGAGAAGATCAGCGAGCCCTACTATCATCCCGCCGAGCATCGGGTGGACATCATCGGCTACAACTCCCTGTATCCCAGGGATCTGTCCGAGGGCTTCCCCGGCGGCACCGAGCCGCTGGAACTGCGGCTGCGGGTTGCCGAGCGCGACGCCGACAAGGAGACGTTCACCATGATCTTCAACGAGGTGGATGCTTTTACCATCGACAGGCCCGCCAACTGCGGCGGAATGGAGCGCCACATTACAGAGCTGGTGGCCGTGCTGTCCGTTCTGGTCCCCCGTGAGGACATTGAAACCTCTTATGTGGAGGAGGTCCTGTAAGATGAAGCTGCTGGAAATCGCACACTCCCCCACCGGTGACAAGGTGAATATATGAAAACTGGGAGGGCAACGGAAAACTTCCGCACATCATCAGCGGACTGCATTCCGATGTGAAGGCTTACTTCAAAACCTACGAAAAGATCGAAGCGCTGGAGCGATCCGGGCACATCAAAATCATCCCCGGTCATGGCGTGCATGTACTGGAACACAGGGTCTACCCAGTGTCAAACCAGGAGGCTGCTGAATGAACATTCTGTTTTTATTGCTGGCTATTGCGCTGTTCATCGCGCTGGTTTTGAAAAACGTCCCCACTGTCATTGCCGCCATCCTGTCATCCATCTTCCTGCTGCTGACCCGGCGGATGGGATTGTATGAGGGCATCACTGCCCCCTATATGACAGACTTCGGGAACTACGTGCGGGACTTCTTCCTGCTGTTTATGCTGGGCGCGCTCTTCGGAAAGCTGGTGGAGATCAGCGGCGCGGCCAACAGCTTTTCCACCTTTATTTTCCGGGCCTTTGGCGACCGCTTTGCGATCGTCGGCCTGACTATTATGGGTATCATCCTGACCTTGGACGGCGTGAACCTGTTTGTGGCCATGTTTACCATGCACCCTCTGGCCATGTTCCGCAAGGCGGACATCCCCCGCAAATTTTTTGCGGCCGTTTCTTTTGCCGGCTGTGTGGGCGTGACCATGACCGCCCCCTTCACGCCCTCCATCCAGAACGCCACGCCCACCGTCTACCTGGGTACCACAGTGGCCGCAGCAACAGTTCCGGGCATGATCTCCACGGTGCTGAAGCTGACCCTTTGCACGGCCTATGTGATGTGGGTGGTCAAGCGGGCCAAGAACCGCGGCGAACACTTTGAGGAACTGGAGGGGGAGAACGCCGCGGCAGAAGTGACGAGAGAAGCCGCCGGCCCCTCTGTGCTGGCCTCTGTCCTGCCGATGCTGGTGATCCTGGTGGTGCTGAATGTGGTCAAGCAGCCCATCGTTACCTCTCTGCTGGCCGGTGTAGTGGCCGCCTTCATCTTTTACTTCAGGCACATGCCTCACAGCCTGAAGGAGATCAGCGCCGAGGTGCAGGACAGTGTCTTTGCGGGATTGAAGACCATCTCCATCACCGCCGCTGCCGCGGGCTACGGCGCGGTGGTGGCTGCAACCCCCGCCTTCCAGGAGATCACGGATTTCGTTCTGAACCTGGATGGGAATCCCCTGCTGATCGCCGGTATTGCGACCATGCTCATGGCGGGCGTCATGAACTCCTCCTCCGGCAGCATGGCGATTGTCTGCCCCATCCTGGGCGAGCGGTTTCTGGCCATGGGCGTCAACGCCGAGGCACTGCACCGGGTGATCGTGGAGGCCTCCAGCACCCTGGATTTCACCCCCCAGAGCGGCTTCGTGTGCAATATCCTCAACCACAGCCATACCACGCACCGGCAGGGCTACTGGCACGTGTGCGTGGTGTCGGTCATCGCGCCTATCGTGGAGACGCTGCTGCTGATCCCGCTGTGCGCCTTGTTCGGACTGGCGTAATGAAAATTGCAGCCTGGATATTCCAGGCTGCAATTTATTTCTGCATTTGGGATCGCGCCGGACAAGGAAAAAATATCGACGGACTGCCGTTTGGCACGATTCCGGCCGGCGGGTGCCGGATGCTGCCGCGCGTTTTTTGACACGGGACCTCGGACACTGGGGGCCGGCCAGATGCTTTGGGCGCCTGGCGCCGGCTTTGACCGCCGTCTTACTTGTTCAGGATCTGCATGAACTCCTCGCCGGTAATGGTTTCCTTTTCGTAGAGGAATTTGGCCAGCTCGTCCAGCTTTTCCCGGTTCTCCAGCAGGATGGACGCCGCCTTTTCATGCTGCTTTTTCACCAGGTCCACCACCTGCCGGTCCACCTCCGCCGCGGTCTCGCCGGAGCAGGTCAGGGAGGCGTCGCCGCCCAGGTACTGGTTGTGTACCGTCTCCAGGGCCACCATGTCGAAGTCCCGGCTCATGCCATACCGGGTGATCATGGCCCGGGCCAGTTTGGTGGCCTGTTCAATGTCGTTGGAGGCGCCGGTGGAGATGGTGCCGAACACCACTTCCTCCGCTGCGCGGCCGCCGGTATAGGTGGCGATCTTGTTTTCGATCTCCTCCTTGGTCATCAGGTAGTGGTTGCCCTCCTCCACCTGCATGGTGTAGCCCAGGGCACCGGAGGTCCGGGGGATAATGGTGATCTTCTGGACCGGGGCGGAGTGGTTCTGCTTGGCGGCCACCAGGGCATGGCCGATCTCGTGGTAGGCCACGGTCCACTTCTCCTTGTCCGTGAGGATGGCGTTTTTCTTCTGGTAGCCGGCGATGACCACCTCGATGCTCTCCTCCAGATCGGACTGGGTGGCAAAGCGCCGCCCGTCCCGGACAGCCCGCAGGGCCGCCTCGTTGATGATGTTGGCCAGCTCCGCGCCGGAGGCGCCGGAGGCCATCCGGGCGATCTGGCTGAAATCCACGTCGTCCGCCGCTTTGATCTTTTTGGCGTGGACCTTCAAGATCTCCTCCCGGCCCTTCAGGTCCGGCAGCTCCACCGGCACCCGGCGGTCGAAGCGGCCGGGGCGGGTCAGGGCCGGATCCAGGGACTCGGGACGGTTGGTGGCGGCCAGGATGATGACGCCGGTGTTGCCCTCAAAGCCGTCCATCTCCGTCAGCAGCTGGTTGAGGGTCTGCTCCCGCTCGTCGTTGCCTCCCATCTGGCCGTCCCGCTTTTTGCCGATGGCGTCGATCTCGTCGATGAATACGATGCAGGGGGCCTTTTCCTTGGCTTGGCGGAACAGGTCCCGGACCTTGCTGGCGCCCATGCCCACGAACATCTCCACAAACTCGGAGCCGGAGATGGAGAAGAAGGGGACGCTGGCCTCGCCGGCCACGGCCTTGGCCAGCATGGTCTTGCCGGTGCCCGGAGGGCCCACCAGCAAAATGCCCTTGGGCATGGAAGCGCCGATCTCCCTGTACTTGCCCGGGTTGTGGAGATATTCCACGATTTCGGTGAGGCTCTCCTTGGCCTCGTCCTCACCGGCCACGTCGGAGAACTTGATGCCCTCGGCGGATTTTACGTAGATCTTGGCGCTGGAGCGGCCCGCGCCGAACATCATGGAGTTGGGGCCGCCGGCCTTGTTCATCATCCGCCGGGACATCAGCTGCCCCAGCCCCACGAAGATCAGGATGGGCAGCAGCCAGCTCAGCAGGAAGGAGAGGAAGGGGGACATCTGCTCCACGATCTCGCTGGCAAACACCGCGCCGGAGTCCTTCAGCCGGTAGATCAGGTCCGGATCGTCCATGACGCCGGTCTTGTAGATCTGGCCGCTGTCCTTGTCGGTGAAAAGGATCTGGTTCTCCTGCACCTCCACCTGGCCGATCTGCCCTTCCTCGGTCATGGTCATAAAGGTGCCGTAATCCACCTCCCGCACCTGCCGCTGGGCCAGCCAGGGCATGGCCAGAAAGTTGAAGAGCATCAGTACCAGCAGTACGATGCCATAATAGTACAGCAGAGGCTTTTTGGGTGACTTCACTTCGTTCATGTGGATTCCTCCTCGGTGTGGTTTGATGATGCCTGCTCCTGGCAGCGCATCCGCAGCTCCTTGGCCCGCAGCGCCGCAAACAGGGCATGGTGTATGGCCTGGGCGGCCGCGTCCATGGCGTATTCACCATAGAGGCACGCCGCCTCCGCCTGGTCCTCCAGCGCGTCGGCTCCCTCGCTGTGGAGATAGCCGGGCAGCTTTTCCTGCAAGATGATTCGGACCCGGCGCAGGTAGTCCAGCTGGGCCCGGGACAGGGCCGCTACCGCCGGGGAGCGGCCGGTGTCGGCGCTTTGCCGCAGGCGCCGCTCCGCATCCGCTTCCTCCTGTTGCAGCTGCTCCAGCTCCAGGCGGATCTGCTGCAGATCTGCCTGTTCATACCGGCGGAACTGCGCTGCCGTCTGCTGCTGCTGCCGCGCCAGCTCCCGGAGCTTGCCGGAAAAAATCTCTTCCTTGGGATACGTTGGCCCCATCTCCTCTCAGCGGCTTCCTTTGATATATGGTTATAGCAGACGGACGGCGGGACCGCCATGGGCAGATCCCGCCGTATGTTCAGACAAAATCCCCGGAGTGTCAAATTCCTTGACACTCCGGGGATTTTGTCAGGATGGTGCGCCGGACCCGTGGGGCCGCTCAGCGTTCCGGGGCCTGGCCGGTGCGGTCGAACAGCAGACGGCGCATCTGGCAGGCCAGCTTCTCCCGGTCCACGTTCTTCTTCCCGCCGTATTCCAGCAGCAGCCCCACGATACCGCAGGCGCAGAAGCTCAGGGCGATCTCCGTGTCCTCATAGGAGAGATTGTTCCGGGCCCCCTTGCTGCGCAGCAGCTCCTGGAGGTAGGTCCGGACAGAGCGCACCATGATCCCCTCAATCTGCTCCCGACGCTGAGAATGCAGCAGCTTTTGCAGCAGCACGTCCGCCTCGGCGGAGGCGGAGATGAAGTCCCGGAGGACCGCCTCCGGGTCGTCGGAGGACAGGCTGCGTGTCAGCAGGGTCTGAAAGGCCTGCTGCATGGACCACTCGATGACCTCCAGAAGGTCCTGGAAGTGATAGTAAAAGGTCTGCCGGGAAATGCCGCACCGTTCCACCAGGTCCTTGACTGTGATCTTGTCCACATTTTTCTCCCGGGACAGCTGCATGAACGTATCGGCGATCATCCCTTTGACATTCACCGGCATGGCGGCACCTCCTTCAGCTGATGGGGACAGTTTACCACAAGAACCGGCCGCCTGTCCAGAAACGCTGCGGACAGATAAAAGCAAACTGGAAATGTAAGCGGTTTCAAGGAAAAGATAGGCTTGCATTGCTTTCTGTTATCTGCTATGATAAGGGCACACAAAAAAGATGCTTTAATTTGCTGTTTTTTGTATATTTTCACAGTAGAAGGGGAGGGCGATTGAAAAAACAAAACTTTTTAGTTGAAATTCCTTTTTTCGGGAAAAACGAAGAAAAAGTAAAGTGATCTGAATTTTTGAAGACTTTTTCTTGCGTTTCCACTCAACTTCGGGCGCTTTTTTTAAATGCTGCCGGAGTTCTTGATGCCGGAAAATAGAAGGATTTCCTTGCGTTGGATCTGGTTGGGTCCATCAAAAAGCACCGAGTACCCATTGCATTGCCCCTTCCCGCCGTTTTTGCTGCGGAATCTTCAATGTATCCGCTTACATTTGCGCATTTGCGGCGGACCGCTTTGCCGCCCTCCGGGAGAGGACGGTACCACAACGGTTTCCGATCCATGCGGTCGTGGATACCACATCCCACTTTACCCCCAACGGACAAGAAAGGAAGGCTGTACGATGAAAAAAACGAAGCGCTTTTTGGCACTGCTCCTCTCTGCGATGATGCTGCTGGCCCTGGCTGCCTGCGGAGGCGGCGGAGACACGGCACCTGCCGGCGACAGCGACGGCGGCGAGGCACAGGCCTCCGGCAGCAATGAGCTGACCGTCTACACCGCGTTCCCCGAGGCTGAGGTGGCCTACTACTTCAACGCCTTTGAGGAGGCAACCGGCATCAAGGTCAACGCCCTGCGCCTGTCCGCCGGTGAAATGCTCACCCGCGTGGCGGCTGAGAAGGACAATCCTCAGGCTGCGCTGATGTTCGGCGGTTCCACCGACAACTACATCGCCGCCGTGGACCAGGGCCTGCTGGAGCCCTATCAGTCTCCGGAGCTGGAAAACGCCCCTGAGACCTACATCGACCCCACCGGCACCTGGAACCCCATCTATGTGGGCGCCATCGCCTTTGCCTGCAACAAGGAGTGGTTCGCCGAGAAGGGCTACGACTATCCCACCAGCTGGGACGACCTGCTGGATCCCAAGTATGAGAACATGGTCATCATGGCCCACCCCGCCACCTCCGGCACCGCCTACACCGTGCTGGCCACGCTGATCCAGCTCAAGGGCGAGGACGCTGTGTGGGATTACCTGAAGGAGCTGGACAAGAACATGTCCCAGTACACCAAATCCGGCGCCAACGCCCCCAACTCCGTGGCGCTGGGCGAGGCTGCCATTGCTCTGACCTTCTCTCACGACGGCCTGCAGCCCACCGTGGAGGGCTATCCCATCGAGCTGAGCTTCCCCACTGACGGCACCGGCTACGAGGTGGGCGCCATGGCTCTGATCAAGGGCGGCCCCGCCGATCAGCAGGAGAACGCCAAGAAGTTCATCGACTTCATGTGCTCCGCTGAGGGTCAGAACCTGTACGCCGAGAACAACTCCTTCCGGGTGCCCGTCAACACCCAGGCCACCCCGGCCGAGGGCCTGGTGACCCTGGACTCTGTGGCCGTCATCGACTATGACGCCGTCTGGGCCGCCGAGAACAAGACCGCCTTCACCGAGCAGTTCGAGGCCAACATCGCCGGCGCTCCCGCGGAATAATTCTTTGAAATACCTGACGGCCTTCCCCCCTTCACGGGGGGAAGGCCCCTTTCCAAGGGAATCCATCAAACGCAGGAGGAACATACATGGCAAATTCTCCCGGAACGGGCGGAAAGAGCGCCGCCCGTCTGAAAAAGCGCAATGAGACGAAAATGATTCTGCGCCAGCCGGTGCTGCTGATCGCTGTATTGGCCACCATTGCCCTTCTGGTGCTCTTCGTCATCTTCCCCCTGGCCAAGGTGCTGCTCTTCAGCGTCACGGATGAGTCCGGCGCGGTCTCCCTGGCCTCCCTGAAGCAGCTGTTCACCACCACCCGGTATCTCAAGACCTTCGGCCGCACCATGGCCCTGGGCGTGGTGGTGGCGGTGATCTCCACCTTTATCGGCTATATTTTCGCTTTCACCATCACCCGCACCAACGTGCCCTGCAAGGGCTTTCTCAAAACCATTGCCACACTGCCCATCCTGTCCCCGCCCTTCATTTTGTCCCTGTCCATCATTTTCCTCTTCGGCAAGCAGGGACTCATCACCAAGGAGCTGCTGGGCATCACGGGCAATAACGTCTACGGCATGGGCAGTCTGGTGGTGGTGCAGGTCATCAGCTTTTTCCCCATCGCCTACATGACCCTATCCGGCATTCTCTCCTCCATTGACGCCTCGGTGGAGGACGCCGCCTGCAACATGGGCGCGAGCCGGTGGCATACCTTCTGGACGGTGACCTTCCCCCTGTCCCTGCCGGGCATCATCTCCGGGTGCCTGCTGGTGTTCATCCAGTCCCTGGAGGACTTCTCCAACCCCGCCACCATCGGCGGCGATTTCACCACCCTCTCCGTGGAGGTCTACCAGATCATCAACGGCAGCTACGATATGCGCAAGGGCTCCGCTCTGGCCCTTTTGATGCTGGTGCCTGCCATGGTGGCCTTTTTGCTGAACAAGTACTGGGTCAACAAGAAGAGCTTCGTCACCGTCACCGGCAAGCCCACTCAGGCCCGCAAGCTGATGGACGAGGCCCACATCAAGTGGCCCCTGTTCATCTTCTGTATGCTGGTGGCTGCCGTCATCATTCTCTTTTACGGCACCGTGGTCTTCGGCTCCTTTGTCCAGACGTGGGGCTACAACTACTCCCTGACCCTGGACCAGTACAGCCGGGCCCTGCAGCAGGGCTGGGACAGCCTGAAAAACTCCATGATCCTGGGTCTTGTGGCCGCGCTGCTGGGCGGACTTCTGGGTATGGTCATCGCCTACATCACCGCCAAGCGCAATTACTACGGCAAGCGGTTCATTGAAGTGTCCTCCGTGCTGATGTTCGCGGTTCCCGGCACCGTGCTGGGCATCGCCTATATCCTGGCCTTCAACACCGGCTTCCTGGTGCTGACCGGCACCGCCGCCATTCTGGTGATCGTGTTCGTGTTCCGCAATATGCCGGTGGCCATCGAGTCCGGTACCACCACGCTGCTGCAGATCGACAACTCCATTGAGGAGGCCTCCACCATCCTGGGCGCCGGCAGCGGCTACTCCTTCCGCCGCATCACGCTGCCTATGCTGCGCAATGCCTTTTTCTCCGGCATCGTGTACTCCTTCGTGAAGGCCATCACCGCCGTCAGCGCGGTCATCTTCCTGGTCTCGCCCCGGTGGAACCTGGTCACCAGCAAGATCTATACCCTGTTCGACCAGGCCAAGTACAGCCAGGCGGCGGCCTTCGTCACCATGATGGTGGTCATTCTGCTGGTATTCATCGGCATCTTCAACGGCCTGATCAACCTGCTGCTGGCACCGCGGTCCCGGGTGCCCAAGGGCGTCGGCGCAAACCCTGAGAAAACGGAGGAAACGAAATGAGCAATCAGACCACGGAACGCCTGGGCAAGAAGAGCTCCAGCGTAATTTTGAAAGATGTGACCAAGATCTTCCAGCAGCCGGACACCGGCAAGGACTTTGTGGCGGTGGATCATATCAACCTCCACATCCAGGACGGGGAGATGGTGACGCTGCTGGGCCCCTCGGGCTGCGGCAAGACCACCACCCTGCGGATGATCTCCGGCTTTGAGTATCCCACCAGCGGCAGCGTTCTGATCGGCGACCGGGACGTGGCCAAGGTCCCCCCCAACAAGCGGGGCATCTCCATGGTGTTCCAGAGCTACGCCCTGTTTCCTCACCTGAACATCTGGGAGAACATCGCCTACGGGCTGAAGGTGGCCAAGGTCTCCCAGAGCGAGCTGGTGGAGCGGACCAACGGCGTGGTGGAGATGATGCAGCTCAAGGGGCTGGAACGGCGGTTCCCCAACCAGCTATCCGGCGGCCAGCAGCAGCGGGTGGCCCTGGCCCGTGCTGTCGTGATCGAGCCCAGCGTGCTGCTGTTTGACGAGCCTTTGTCCAACCTGGACGCCAAGCTGCGGGAGAGCATGCGGGATGACCTGCGGGCGCTCCAGAAGCGGCTGGGCATCACCTCCCTGTACGTGACCCACGATCAGTCCGAGGCCATGGCCATCTCCGACCGGGTGGTCATCATGAAGGACGGCGTCATCTGCCAGCAGGGCTCCCCCACGGAGATCTATGAGCAGCCCAACAGCCGCTTTGTGGCAAACTTCATCGGAAAGGCCAACTTCATCGACGGTACCTTCCGCGGGCTGGACGGCCAGACCGCCCTGGTGGAGGTGGGGGGCAAGACCATCTCCATCCCCGTCCCCGGCAAGATGCAGGATGTCCAGAAGGACGGTCCCTGCTGCCTGGCGGTTCGGCCGGAGTCCATCCAGCTCTCCGCCGACCAGGGCCAGCTGCCGGGCCGGGTATCCCGGGCCACCTACTACGGTGCCAAGGTGGAGTACGAGGTCATGCTGGGTGACCAGCCCACCATTGTGGAGGTCTACAACCCCCAGCTGACAGAGCGCTTCACCGAGGGAGACGAGGTCTATATGACTCTGATCGACCGCTGCGTGCGGGTCCTTCGCTGAGAGAAAACAAGAGCCGGCGCCGCTGATGCGGCGCCGGCTCTTGCTGCGGATGCGGAATTCTGCTGGATGGAAGCGGAAAAGGGGATCCGCCCTTCCGGAGCGGTCCGGAAGGGCCCGGGGAGCAAAGCCCCCTTGCGCAGCGCGGGACTTCGAAACCATGATGAACCCCCGGGATCCAGAGGATCCCAGGGGTCCAGGTGTGGAGATGCGGGGCGCTTACGCCTGCTTGGCTTTGCTCCTTGCCTTGTAGTTCCGCCAGGCAAACAGCAGCACGGAGCCCACGGCGATCAGGATGAAGGCGCAGCTGATGGGCCGGGTGAAAAAGATCTCGGCGCTGCCGCCGGAGACCACCATGGCCCGCCGGAAGTTCTTCTCGGCCAGGGGGCCCAGCACCATGCCCAGCAGGATGGGCACCAGCTGGAAGTCCATGCGGCGCAGGAAATAGGACACGATGCCGAAGATCAGGATGATGTAGATGTCATACACCCGGTTGTTGGTGGAGTAGGAGCCCGCAATGCAGAAGGTCAGCACGATGGGCGCCAGGATCTCATAGGGGATCCGGGTGATGTGGGCGTAAAAGCGGGTGAAGCCGCTGCCCAGGATGTACATAAACACGTTCACCACGATCAGGCCCAGCATGATGGCGTACAGTACGTTCCCCTGTTCAGAGAACAGCGTGGGGCCGGGCACCATGCCATGGAGCATGAAGGCGCCCATGAGGATGGCGGTGGACCCGTCACCGGGGACGCCCAGGGTCAGCATGGGGATCATGGTGGCGCCGCAGGCGCCGTTGTTGGCGGACTCGGAGGCCGCCACGCCCTCGATCTCGCCGTGGCCGAAGGTCTCCGGGTGCTTGGACAGCTGCTTGGTCTGGTTGTAGGCGATGAACGCCGCCAGGCCGCCGCCGGTGCCGGGCGTGGCGCCGATGATCACGCCGATCAGAGAGCCGATGGCAATGGGCTTGCGGCAGCGGCGGTACTCGTCCTTGGTGATCTTGTCCTTGGTGATGGCGGAGGCACTGATGGTCTTGTGGTCTGTCTTGGGGTTGTACTGGGACTTCATCAGGATCTCCGAGATGGCGAACAGGCCGATCAGGGCGATGATCAGGTCGATGCCGGCCATGAGCTTGCGCTGGCCGAAGATGAACCGGGCCGTGCCGCTGATGACGTCCGTGCCCACCGTGGCCATGAACAGGCCGATGCACGCGCCGATCAGGCCCTTGAAGATGCTGTTGTTGGACACGCCGGCGATGACCGACAGGCCGAACACCGCCAGGGCGAAATACTCCGCGGGGCCGAACAGCAGAGTGATCTTGGCAATGGGGGGCGCCAGGAACAGCAGCGCCAGGGCGCTGATAAGACCGCCCACGGTGGAGGCATACAGCGCCATCTGCAGCGCCTTGAAAGCCTTGCCCTTGACGGTCATGGGATAGCCGTCAAAGAGCGTCGCCGCGTTGGCGGAGGTGCCGGGGGTGTTGATGAGAATGGCGGTGATGGACCCGCCGTAGGTGCCGCCGCAGTAGATGGCCAGCAGCATCAAAATCGCCATGGTGGGATCCATGCTGTACGTCAGCGGGATGCACAAAATCAGTCCCAGGTCTGAGGTCAGACCGGGGATGGCGCCCACCACGATGCCGATGGCCAGACCCAGGGGGATGACCAGGAAGTTCTGCCACTGGGCCAGGATCTCAAGCCCGCCTAAAAATTGTTCCACAAGCATTCTCCTTTCTCATCACGGCAGCGAGACATGGAGGAACACGGCGAACACATAGTACACCACGCCGACCATGGCAAGGGGGATCGCGTAATAATACCATTTGCGCGCGCCGAAGTAGATCATGATCGCGACCACCAGGATGACGGTCGAGAGGATGAAGCCCAACGGCTCCACGGCAAAGCAGTACGCCACCAGGAACAGCGCGTACAGGACGGAGCGCATCTCCTTGCGGAACCCCTCGGAGCGGAAGCTCTCCCGGGTGATGACCAGCTCTTTTTTCTCCCGGGCAAAGATCCCCTCCAGCAGCAGGCAGACGGCGAAGAGAAAAATCCCGCCGATGGCGATGCGGGGCAGGGTCTGGGCGTTGATGGCGGTTTTTTCCATGGTCCGGATCTGGGAGGGGATCAGGAACCACATCACCGCGCCCAGAATGGTGAACACGGTGCCGGAGATCATCTCCGTATTGTATTTGATCTTCATGTCGATGCACCTCCATGTTGAGAAAGGAGGCGCCCCATGCCCGATGCGACCATGGGGCGCCGAAGGATTACTGGACCAGGGGGATGTACTTGGTCATGGCCTCGGACTGAGCGGCCACCATGCTGAGGATCTCTTCAGAGCCGGCGTTCCACACGGCGTTGCCCATGCCCTCCATGAACTCCTGGAACTCGGGATCGGCGTAGACCTTCTGGATGAACTCCCGCAGGATCTCCTGCTTGCTCTCGTCCACGGTGGAGCGGACGGCGAAGTAGTCCATGCCGGTGAACTCCACGTCGATGCCCTGGTCCTTGAAGGAGTCAATGTGGCCGATGCCCTCCACGTCCAGGCCCTCGGGGATGAAGGTGCCCAGGCAGTTGAGGTCGCCGCTGATGACGTAGTCGCGGTAGGTCGGAGGAGAGCCGATGGCCACGTCCACGTGGCCGCCCATCAGGGCGTTGATGGCCTCCTGGCCGCCGTCATAGACCACGGGCTCGGAGGGGATATCCAGAATGGCGAACAGCGCGGAGATCATGGTGTAGCTGTCGTTGCCGGGACCGCCGGTGGTGGCGTAGGTGACGGTGTGGCCGGCGTTGGCGTAGTCCACCAGCTCCTGGATGTTGGTGATGCCGCTGGAGGCGTTGGCCAGGACCACGAACTCGGTGATGCGGATACCGGCCAGAGGCGTGATGTCGTCAATGGTATAGTCCACGTCGATGAAGCTGGGGGTCAGGGAGAACAGGGGACCGTTGCAGCAGAACAGGGTATAGCCGTCGTCCGCCGCGTCCAGGAAGTCGTTCATGCCGATGGTGCCGGAGCCGCCGGTGTGGTTCTCCACGATCATGGGCACGCCCAGGTACTCCTGGCTGTAAGAGGCGATCTGTCGGGTGATGACGTCGGGACCGCCGCCCAGGCTCCAGGGCTGGATGATCGTGATTTCTTTCTCGGGCCAGGAGGCGTCAGCGGTCTGCTGGGCGTCCTGGGAGCCGCCGTCGGAGGCGGTGTCCTTGCCGCCGCAGGCCGCAAGACTGAGGACCATGAGAAGAGCGAGAGCCAGAGACATCAGTTTCTTCATCGTGAATTCTCCTTTTTCTGAATTTTTATACTTTCACGAATTCCGGAATGATCCCACCGGAATCCATTGCCAGGGTGATGGCCTGGAATCCCTCGGGGCGGGAGAAATAGGGGGGGGTATTCCCGCTCGTCGGAAAACAGGAACTGCGGGGCCCGCTCCGGCGGAAACAGGGCGGCCAGCCGCTGGTAGACCGCCGGGTTGGCGCTGTTGTAGCGCCGGTCGGAAGCGGAGGTGGTAATGACGAACGCCAAGGGCATATCTGCCATAAATTGTTCGGAAATCGAATCGATCTGCCCGTGATGCGGCAATTTGAGAACGTTTACATTTTCGAGTAAAAATTTCGGGACCTGGGACCACTCCTTGGGACAGCTGTCCGCGGCACTGAGCAGGACATGTGACCCCAATTCAAAGCGCAGCAGCAGGCTGGTTCGGTTGGACAGGGCGTCCAGCCGTGTCAGACAGGCCGTGACGGCCGATGCATCCTCCCTTTGGCGATAGGCCTGCTCCACCAGGTCCATATAGTCGGACAGGACTTCCTCCTGCGGCGCCAACACCCGCATCCGGGCGGCGCCGTCCAGGTCCAGGGTGTCCCCGGCCCGCACCACTGTGATGGGGATGTGCGCTTCCCGGGCCCGCAGCAGGATCCGCCGGAATGCATTCAGCGCGTTGGTGTAGAGCGGGACGCTCCGGGCGGCGCCGGCGGCAGGGGCCAGCTCGCAGCCGGCCAGGAAGGGCTCCACCGGGTAGGGCACGTAAATGCGGCCCACCTCTGTCTGCTCCAGAACGGCCTCCAGGCCGCAGACGTGGTCTTCGTGGATATGGGAGATCACCACGGCGTCCAGCTGCCGAATCCCCCGGGCCTTCAAATACGACGCCGCCCGGATCCGGTAGGGGTCCCCCTCAAATTCCGAGGGGAGGGCGCTTCCGCCGTCCAGCAGCAGCCGGAAGCGGTCGGAGGGTTCCACCAGGATCGCGTCGCCGTATCCCACGTTGATCACTGCAACGTGCATCCATTCACCTCTTTTCTGTCAAATAGCTTCTATCGGAATCCGGGGTCCCGGCGGCTTCGCCGTCAGGTGGTCCCCCGGATCACCAGCTCAGTTGGAATCTCGATCTGCGTCTCGCGGATCTCCTCTCCGCCGATCAGGTCGAAGAGTTTCTGCGCCGCCAGGCGGCCCATCTGATCCACGTCGATCCGCACGGTGGTCAGCTCCGGTGCTACCACACGGCTGATAAAGCTGTCGTCAAAGCCGACGATGGCCAGGTCCTCGGGGATTCTCAGCCCCGCCCGGAAGGCCGCCTTCATGGCGCCGGCTGCGATGGTGTCGTTGGTACAGAAGAAGGCTGTGGGGCGGTCCGGCTGGCGCAGCAGCCGGGCTGCGGTCTCTTCGCTGTCCTCCAGGGTCGGGTCCAGTTCCACCACGAACCGGGGATCTGCAGTGAGACCGTGATCAGACAGGGTCCGAAAGAACCCCTCCGCCCGGGCATCCCGGACCTGGGGAGAGAACCGGCCCGCCAGCAGGCCGATTTTGCGGTGGCCCCGCTCACACAGGTGGGCGGTGGCCAGGACGGCGCCGTGGTAGTGGTCCGCCGAGACACACAGCAGACCCTCCAGGTCCAGCCGGTTGTTTACCAGCACCACGGGGATGTTCTGCCTGCGGTAGGCCTCGATGGCCTGGAGGTCGGCCTCGCCGGCAAAGATCACGCCGTCCATGTGCTTTTTGATGCACACGTCGCCATTGGGCAGCCGGATGTCCTGACTGGTGGTGACGAAGAGACTGTAATTACGGCGGGTCCCCTCCTGCATGGCTGCCTCCAGCAGCGGGGAGTAGAAGGGGTTCAAAATGGCGGGATACTGCTTTTCGTGGATGATAAAGGCGATGTTCTCCGTCTGCTGACGGACCATCGCTCTGGCGATGGCATTTGGGGCGTAGTTCAGCTTTTTCGCCGCGGCGTATACCTTCTCCCGGGTCTTTTCGCTGACCGTCTCCGGCGAGGCGTAGGCCCGGGACACGGTGGCCTTGGAGTAGCCGCACAGCTTTGCCACATCAATGATCGTTGCTGCCATAGGGTTCTCCTAACGCTTTGAGAACGTTCTCATCTGTTGAGACCGTCATAAATGGATATTGGAGGAAAAGTCAATATTGACTTTAAAAAACGAATGATTTTGTATGATTGGACAAACGGGGCGGGAAATTTTCTACAATTTGGGCGATAAAGAAGCAAAAAACAGCCGTTTTTCTGCGCGGCGCCATAAGCGGGGTAAAGAAAAGGGGCGCCTGCTCTCACGCGCAGAGCAGACGCCCGGACCTGGTTTTGAAGCGGGCAGACCCGCGGCATGGCGCTCCGGCGGAGCAGTTCAGCATCCCTCACCAGAGGCTGCGGGGGATGCCGGGCAGGTCTGCCGGAGAAAGCGGATCAGCTCCCAGCCCAGCTTGGGCAGATACCGTCCCTTTTTCATAAAAATTCCTACGTCAAAGACCAGCGGCTCCTGAAAGGGGCGCAGGACCAGCCCCTCGCAGCCGGGCACCCGCTGGCCCTCCACGGCGCTGATAATGCCCACGTGGCGGCAGGACCACACCAGGTTTACCATGCAGAGGATCTGGTTGTAATTGAGCACGATGTTGGGGGTGATCTGATACCGTTCAAATTCCTGGGTCATGACCCGGCACACCTTGGACTGCACGTCCATCATGATCAGCCTCTCCTGGGCCAGGAGCCGCAGGGGGATCCGCTCCAGCTCCGCCAGAGGGGAGTCGGGATGCAGCACCGCGTGGATCTCCGCCTTGACAATGGGGATCCGCTCGAAGTCCTCCGCGCCGGGTCCCTCGGGAAAACCATTGTAGGCCAGATCCAGCTGCTCGCTTCGCACCATCTCCACATGCTTGTTCATGGAGCCTTCGTCCAGATAGATCTGGGCCCGGGGATGCTGCTCGGTGAAGGTGGAGAAGATCCGGGGGACCAGGTCGGTGAAGGCGTGGGACATCCCCAGCCGCAGCCGCTGCTCTGCGGAGTTGGCAAGATCCTGCATGGCGTTCTCTGTCTCCGTGCACAGCCGCAGGATCCGCTGGGCCCAGACCATGAACTGCTCGCCCTCATAGGTAAAGGCCACCTTTTTGGAGTTGCGTACGATCAGCTTGGCGCCCAGCTCCGTCTCCAAAGCGCTGATGGCGCTGGAGATGGCCGGCTGGGAGACATAGAGGGCCTCGCTGGCCTTGGTGAAATTCTTATACTGATACACCGCGTTGAGATACTGGAGGTGCCGCAGATTGAACATTGCCGTACCCGCCTTTCCGGAATTTTCTTGACTAAAGAATAAGATAGAGTTATAAAAAAGTCAAGACGGCCTTATGCTAGTGGATACTATGGATAAATTTTTCACAAGCCAACCATAAATTCTTGTTATTTATGGATAATTTTTCGGTATTTTACTATAAGCTCGCCACGCTCTACAATACGACATAGGGAAATTGAATTCAAAAAGGAGGCATATCCCGAACCGGCGTGAGCCGGGACCAACAAAGATCGAAAGGAAGAGAGATATGATCGTACTGAGCGTGGTAGGAATTCTCCTGGCATTTGGCGTCCTGGTCTTTGCGGCGTACAAAAAAATCAGCATGTTCCTGGCGGCGGTCATTGCGGCGTCCCTGGTGGCGCTGTTCAGCGGCCTGCCGGTGGCGGCGTCCATGGTGGGTGCGGAGGGCCCCTTCCTGATCGGCATGAAGGACTTCGTGGGCAGCTGGCTGGTCATCTTCGCCATGGGTGCCCTGCTGGGCGCGCTGTATGACAAGAGCGGCGCCACCTGGCGCATCAGCAGCACCCTCATCAACAAGGCGGGCACCCAGTGGACCCTGCTGATCTACGTGCTGGTGGGCGGCCTCCTGGTCTACGGCGGCATCCAGGTCACTGTTATGATCTTCGTGCTGCTGCCCTTCGCCAAGATCCTCTTCCCCAAGGCGGGCATCCCCTGGTACTTGTTCCCCGGCATCACCGGCCTGGCCATCGCCACCTTTGCCATGGGCCAGATGCCCGGCAGTCTGCAGATGCAGAACATCATTCCCTCTCAGATCCTGGGCACGTCCCTGACCGCCGCCCCGGTGGAGGGCGTGCTGGCCACGCTGTTCATGGTGGTGTTCGGCGTGGGTTATCTCTCCTGGGAGGCCAAGAAGGGCCGGGATACCCCCGAGGCGGCCATTGAGCTCTATCAGGTCCAGGGCGGCACCCTGGACGAGGCGGAGCTGGAGGGGCGGGCCCCGGGCTTCTGGGTGTCCCTGATCCCCATGGTGGTGGCCTTCGTCCTCATCAACGGCGTGAAGGTGGAGCTGCTCTACGGTCTGGGCGCCGGCTGCGTGCTGTCGGTGCTGATGTTCTGGAAGTCCCTGGGCGGCCTCACCGGTATCCGGGACGTGGTGTCCGAGGGCTTCAACAACGGCATCTTCCCCTGCATCATCATCGCCTCCGTGGTAGGCGTGGGCAAGGTCATCTCCGCCACGGATGTGTTCGCCCTGATCCAGGGCAACATCATCAACCTGCCTCTGCCGGGCCTCCTGAAGGTGGCGGCCATCACCACCATCATCGCCGGCATCACCGGCTCCGCCTCCGGCGGTCTGACCATCGCCCTGGAGCTGTTCGGCGAGACCTTCATGTCCTGGGGCTACACCCCGGAGATCATCCACCGGGTGGCCTCCATCGCCTGCGGCGGCCTGGATACCCTGCCCTGGAACGGCACCGTGGTCATGCTGTTTGCCCTGTCCGGCGTGTCCTACAAGAAGGGCTACAAGCACGTGGCGGTGGAGACGGTGATCCTGCCGCTGCTGTCCCTGATCCCTGTGTTCATCTACTATTCCATCACCCACTGAAGTAATGAGAAAGGTCGTGTGAAATCGTGGCAACCTATGAAAAAGACTTCCTGATGCAGCTCTACCGCACCATGGTCCGCATCCGCGCCTTTGAGGAGAAGGCCGCCGAGTGCTTCACCAAGGGAATGCTGGCGGGCAACATCCACCTGAGCATCGGGCAGGAGGCGGCGGAGGCCGGCGCCTTTGCGGCCATCGGTCCCCAGGACTACTTCACCTCCACCCACCGGGGCCACGGCCACGCCATCGCCCGGGGCGCGGACCCCAATCTGGCCATGGCGGAGCTGTTCGGCAAGGCCACCGGCTACTGCAAGGGCAAGGGCGGCTCCATGCACATCGCGGACATGGAGAAGATGAACCACCTGGGCGCCAACGGCATCGTGGGCGCGGGCCAGCCCATCTCCGCCGGCAGCGCCCTGGCCTCCAAGATCATGGGCGACGGCGCGGTCACCGTGGGGTGCTTCGGCGACGGCTCCACCAACGAGGGCTCCTTCCACGAGGCGCTGAACATGGCGGCCGCCTGGAAGCTGCCCCTGGTGTGGTTCATTGAGAACAACTGCTACGGCGTGTCCACGGAGATCCACCGGGTCACCAACACGCCGGATCTGGCCTCCCGTGCCGCGGCCTACGGCGTGCCCTACGCCGTGGTGGACGGCACCGACGCCACCGCGGTCTACGAGGCTATGGTCACCGCCATGGACCACGCCCGCTCCGGCCAGGGCCCCTACGTGGTGGAGGCCAAGGTGTACCGCTATCAGGGCCACTACTGCGGCGACCCGGCGGTGTACCGGCCCAAGGAGTACATGGAGGAGGCCCTGGAAAAGGACGGCATCGAGAAGCTGGGCCGGCGCCTGCTGGACGCCGGCGCGACGGCGGAGGAGCTGGAGGCCGTCAAGCAGGCGGCGGAGGAGGAGATGGCCGCGGCGGTGAAGTTCGCCGACGAGTCCCCCTATCCCGATCCTGCCACGGTGCTGGATGACATGTATGTGAGCGACAACGAAAGGTGTGTGGCGAGATGAGCAAGAAGATCACTGTCAGCAAGGCCATCGGCGAGGCTTTGCACGAGGAGATGCTCCGGGACGAGAAGGTCTTTATCATGGGCGAGGACATGGCGGTCATGGGCAACGTGTTCGCCATCACCAAGGGCTTCCTGGAGGAATTCGGCCCCAACCGGGTCATTGACACCCCCATTTCCGAGGAGGGCTTCGTGGGCATGGCCGTGGGCGCCGCCGTCCGGGGGATGCGGCCCGTGGTGGAGCTGATGTACGACGACTTCGCCACCGAGTGCGCCGATCCCCTGTTCAACCAGGCCGCCAAGATCCGCTACATGACCGGCGGCCAGTGCAACGTGCCCATGGTCCTGCGGGCCCCCATGGGCGCCGGCCGCCGCAACGCCGGCCAGCACTCCCAGTCCCTGGAAAACTTCTTCTGCCACTTCCCGGGACTGAAGGTGGTGGCCCCCTGCACCGCCAAGGACGCCAAGGGCATGCTGAAGGCCGCCATCCGGGACGACGACCCCGTCATTTTCCTGGAGCACAAGCTGCTCTACGCCCGCAAGGAGGAGATCCCCGAGGGCGAGTACGTGATCCCCCTGGGCCAGGCGGAGGTCAAGCGGGAGGGCACCGACCTGACCGTCATCACCTGGAGCCGGGAGGTGAACTTCTCTCTGGAGGCCGCGGAGACCCTGGCCGCCCAGGGCATCAGCGTGGAGGTCCTGGATCTGCGGAGCCTGGTGCCTCTGGACTGGGACGCCATCGTCCGCTCCGTGTCCAAGACCCACAACGTGGTCATCGTCTCCGAGGAGGTCAAGCGCGGCAGCTACGCCGGCGAACTCTCCGCCCAGATCGCCGAGGAGCTCTTCGACGAGCTGGACGCCCCGGTGGAGCGGGTGTGCGGCCTGAACATCTGCTCGCCCTTCAGCCCGGTGCTGGAGGATCAGAACTTCCCCCACCCGGAGGACATCGTCCGGGCGGTCAAGCGGGTTCTGAACAAGTAAGGAGGGGACGAGCATGGCATATGAAGTGTTGATGCCCCAGCTGGGGCTGACCATGGAGGAGGGCACCGTCTCCAAGTGGCTCAAACAGGAGGGCGAGGCCGTGAAGGCCGGAGAGGCCATCCTGGAGATCACCACCGCCAAGCTG
>OLGB01001402.1_pt1 | contig 29316 bp, 39 predicted proteins | sample 1605691 | NCBI WGS metagenome assembly OLGB01 (sample SAMEA3888925, study PRJEB22519) | human gut metagenome | biome: human gut; feature: human-associated habitat; material: faeces | place: Denmark | collected 2010 | reverse complement strand
AGCCGCGGAAAGCCCGGCACGCCGATGGCAGCAAGATTTTCCATGACGGAAATCAGCTCGTTGATGATGAGCCAAATTGCGACCAGTAGGCCGCAGAAAAGCTCGATGTGCAGGTCGATGCCCGCCTGCACGAGAGCGCCGCGCAGGAGATAATCCACACCCGCGCCGACCGCCACCATCGCCATGTAGCAGAGCTTCTTCAGGATGCCCTTGATGCCGATGCGCGAGCTGAGCTGCGCCGTCATGTAGGCCTTGACCATGCCGGTGACGTAATCGATCACCATCATGCACAGCAGCACGAGCACCGGCGCGGCCAGCTGCCCGCAGTATGCCGCGACCCCCGCCCCAACGACTGCCGTTACGGATTTAAGTACAGTTGCTTTGTTCATTTTTGTCCTCCTTTTATTGTTGCTTAAAGTTTATCCAGCCACACCGGCGGTGCGGGGATTGTCCGCGTCTCCGGCGCATCGAGCCAAGAGAGATACCAGTTTGCAAGCTCGGCTTTTTGCTCTTCTGTGAGTAGGCTATACCACAGCTCGCCGCGATTGATATACGCAAAGCATTCGGTTTCGCGCCGCCGCCGAATAACGGTTAGCTCCGCCGCATCCGCGTCGGCCTTGAGCTTATCTGCATCGAGCACGAGCACACCATCTGCTACCTTGTACGCCTCCGGGTGCTGCTTAAAGTCCTCCAGCAGCTCGTCTGGCGCCTCTATCTCAATGCCGTCTACAAGCCCGCCGATGAGCGCATAGTTCTCGATATAGCCCTGATCGTTTAATGTTATCCGCATTGGTTTACTCCTTGTATCGATTTACGCCCCAAACCCAAGTGATTGCGCCATCGTAGGGGTTACTCAAAATCCTTATCGAGGCATTGGGCTCGGATGAATCACATTGATAGGCAAGCCATTTATCTGCGCTGGTAAGTCTCATGTGCGTGCCCCATCCAACCGGGATTATTTGCGTTACTGCGTCTTCATTGCTTCCAGCCCAGCCGCCAACGATTAAATATGCGTACTTCGCGCCATTTGCAATGGTTGCTGTGCCGTTTTTTAAGCTGCCTTCCCACAATATTTCTGCTGTATGCGCGTTCGGTAATGCTCTCCAGTCATACCATCGTCCATTGGTGAATGTGCGATAATAAGTCATTCCCATATAAAATGTAAATCGCTGCAAATAGTTGTTAGTCGTAGATCTGGTGACTTCCATTGTTCCGTATCCAGAACTCGAGGGGCCATTTTGACAATTAGAAAGATTTATCCAGTACGAGCCTATTACCGCTAAATCATTTAAATTTCCAGAGTATACCCCGCCTACAATAAAATTGTATAACGCATCGCCTCTATTTGTCGCACCAGTACCGCCATTCGCAATCGGCACGATATCTTTATTTGTGAACGGATGAGACCAGCCATTACCACCCCAGCCATTATTTGGGTCATAGGCTTGCGTCCATATACGCCCTTTTTGTGGGAAAACTTCTTTCAGCTCGACAAAAACTTTGCTGTGGTGGCTCCACGGTGTATATACGGGATATACTTTACGATAAGCGTAAAATGGACCCGAAGTCACAGGGCTGTTTATTAGCGTAGACGCGTCCTCCGTGCGAACAACATTATCGTAATTGGTATTCGAGTTATACGGATCATCGCCGGAAAAATTGATGAGCATCAAATCCGTCGCGTCACGATTCCATGCCCCATCCGACATGCCGCCATCTACCTTTAAGTTGCCCCGAATCCGCGTATTCCACGCCACGTCCAGCCAGTTCGCGAGCTCGGCTACTTTGCCGATGGCTGCCCCTGCGCTGCGCTTGAAGGATTGCAGCACACTTTTGGTAGACAGAGTACGCTGGATAAGTAAGCTGTTATACTTGTCTGCCACCGTCACGAGCACGTCGTAGGTGGTGGACGCGCCTATACTTCCGCCGCCGATCACGGTTTTACCGTTGTTGGTAACGTTCATCGCGGTGCCGTAACTGCTCTCGGACTGCTTTTTGTATCGAGCTGTAATGCTCAAGGTGTTGCCGGTGATTGCGCTGTAACTCGCGTTGATCTCCACGGCAAAATACGTGCCTGCCTTTTTGCGGTTGCCGTCTGCATCGCAGCGGTACACGTCACACACCGCTACGCCGGGCTTTGTGTAGTCTATGACGCTGATTGTGCGCGTGGTGCTGGCTTTCCGTCCGCGCGAATCCGTCACCGTGGCCGTGAATGTGATGTTGCCCGCCGAAGCCAGCGTGCCGGTCGTAAGCGCGCCGTTTGTGGCCGTCCATCCGCCGCCGGTAATCGTGTACGAGGTGATGCTGCTGCCGTATGCGCCGGATGCTCCGGAAAGCGTCAGCTTTGCTTTGCCCATGCCTTTTACGTATAGGCCCGTGCCGCTTGTGTCTTCGGCGAGCGCTGCCGAAAGCGTGCCCGCCGACGGAACTACGCTGCCGGGGACGGTGAGTGTGATGCTTACGGACTTTGTGCCGAGGAGCGTGCTGCCGGAATATGTATCGCAATAGATTGTACCGCTGCCCGCCGTGGCGGATGGTATTTGATTTGCGAGCGACACCGGCGGCGTCCAGCTCACGCTGCTTGCAATGCCCGTGGCAATCGTTCCGGATGCGCTGCCGAACGCGTAGCGCAGCGTATGCCTGTAGGCGTTGTTTACCGCCGGGGTGCTGATCGTCACGGCTTTGCCCATCTCTACGGTCGAGGCGCTTAAACTCGGCTGTGTTGCAGGCTCTTGCCAATCCACCTCAAGCGTTACAGCTGTCCATTTGAGATAATCCGTGTAGGAGCTGCCGTTATAGATGCAGTACGTATCATATCCGGCAGCGATAGAGGCCGCCATGAAAGCCACGTCAAATGTTTTGGTGTTATCCCACAGGGGCGCTTTACAGCTGCCGAGCGCATTGCCAGTGCGGTGCCCTGCATTAAGCGAGGTTTTAATGCCGCCCTGCGAGGCTGAGTTGTAGATATACACCGTTTTTGTGGTCGCCGTGCCGTAGCCCGTTTGGCCGGTCGTTGCGGTAAGCTTTACGCCGTTGATGATCTTGCCTTTGAGCGCTGCAAGGCCCGGAAAGTACAGCACGCCGGTGCGCACACCTGTGCCGTCCCACTGGCCCTGCGAGGCGGTGCCCTCGCTTTTCCAGCCCCACTCACTGTCGTAGTAGTTAAGCTGGGCTCTGTAGCTGTTTCTGCTCATCAGTCGTCCCCCTCAAACTCAAGATCAAACGTGTCAGCCTCCGCATTGTACCGCCACATATACAAGCCCGTGTCGGCGTTTCCGAAAGACAAGCTGCCCGTGATATGCGCATCCGTGATATACAGCATACGATTGGAGATATACGCAATGGTTTGACCGTTTTCGACAAATTCCAGCCGGTCGTTGGAGAGCACCGCCTGTATGGCGCTGTCGCTGCGGCCGAGCGTAATTCGCGCCCCTTCAAAGCGGATATACTGCTCTAAAAGCCGCTGATTTTCCGCTATCGTGCCGTTTGTGCTGTCAATGAGATTTGTCACCTGCGTAAAGCGGTATTCAAGCTGATCGCTCCATTGGGTGATGAGCAGCTGTTTAACGCTTTCGAGCTCCTCTGTAGAGACTGCGGTATCTTGTAAACGCCCCAGCGCGTCATACACGTTTTCGGTCGTCGTGGTCAGTTCGGTGCGCGTCTCCGTTACCGATGCCGTGATGCTGTCCATGTCCTTCCGCGCGTCGACCTTGTAATCGGTGAGCTCCTGCCGCACTTTGTCGGTGCGCTTATTTGTCTCGTCACGCGCAAGCTCGAGCTGCTCGCCTAAGTCTTTCCGTGCATCGACTTGCTGCTCTGTCATCGTGCGGTATGAGGTGCCGAGCGTGTAGGTTGCGTCCCCCGGTTCGTCCACCGGCAAATCGATTTCGGATACGAGCATCGATATGGGTTGCGCTGCCCGGCGCCGAAAATAAGATCATGTCGCCGAGCTTAATGCGCTCAACGGAACTGTCCACAAGGTGCAAATCGACCGCATCCACCTCGATACTGCCCTGCAAATACTTCGCGGCCTCTAAGTCGGCATAGCCTGCACGCAGGAGGTTTTCGACCAGCGTAATGTCGTTGTGCACGACGACCTTATAAATCCAGCCCCATTTTGCCACCGCGTCCGCATCGTAGATATAATCTTTTCCGTCGTTTGCCGCAGCAATTGTAAGGCGTGGCGTTACCGTGCCCACCTTGTCCTCGTCGAGCTGCGCACCGAGTGGAATAATGGCCGTCGCAACGTCCTCGCCGCGCACGGTGTGCAGCATGTCGAGCAGATTTGTGCTTGCGGTGATCCGCTGGCTGTTTACGTTGCCGTACTCCTTTAGGTAATCCAAATACCGCGTGCCATCTTTGCCGTATCGTATCACAAGATAGCCGCCCATACGGTCAAGGAGCTTATCTTGCAGCGCGTCCATGGTGCTCTCGTAGTCCGATTGCCGGTACACGTTGTCGGTGCTGTTTGTCACGGTGACTTGTCCCACGGTAAAGCGTCGGCTTTCGTCCACCTGTGCGTTATGCAGCTCGATAAGCTTCGCAAAGTATGCCGCCACCGTCATGTCATGGTATACCGTCAGCGGCTGCACGCTGTCGTTTAGGTAAGCGAGCTCACCCTCGACCTCGATTTTCCGCGTGCTGCGCAAATCCCACTCGTCGTTAAGCACACGCCCGCGGAACAAAATTGCATCATCCTGCCACAGCGTTACCACCGTATCGAGTTTTGCGATTTTGTCTGTGTGCGGGTGCGTCAGCGGCACCGAAAAGGTAAGCAGTCCGGCTTTGTTCACGGCCGTTTTGCACGTCGGCGAGATGAGCTTTAAATCCGGGCTGCGGGGATCGTATAACGTATAGGTTATACCGCTGCGGTTTTGCGCCGTAATCTTAAACAATTACAACACCCCCTCGCGCCAAGTCAAAACGACGTTGCCTGTGCCGGTCACGGTGACGTTATTCGCGCCGGGCAAAAGCAACAATCCGGGGATTTTTACGGCCTTGCCCACCTGCGCGATGCTGTACGCCGCGCCGCCATTTATCGCCACCGTCATGCCCGTTTCGGATGCCGTAAAGGTCGGCGAGACGATCTCGTCGCCGTTGTTGATAACTGCCGTCGTGCCCGCGCCGCACACCGCCGAGCTTTCGGTCTGCACGTACTTATACGGGTCGCATGTTGCCGTGATCTCAAACGTGCCCGCACCGTATTCCTTCGCGCCCAACGTACAGGCGATACGACCCAAATAATAATGGTCCGGGTCATCGGGCAACGTGATTGGCAGGCGTTTGCCATGCACCGCAGACGCGATCTGCGAGCATACCGAAAGCCACTCCGATGCCGAAGCGCCGCGCCGCTTGAACGTCAGTTTGAGCGTGCGCAGCCCGTACACCGGGCGCCCCGTGACGACCTCGGACAGGTCGATGCTGCCGTTTTCGAGCGGCAATGCCTGGTATTTCGTTTTGACCTCCGGCATTTCGAGCGAAAGATCCGTCAAGATCATGCCGAAGTCCGTGTACATGTCGTTTTCGCCGATGAGCACGCCCATCAGACCACTCCCCTTTCACGCAGAACTGCCGTGCCGCCCTGCCGCTTGTCCACTTCCGGTGCAAGTGCACGACCGGCTTCGCGTGGGTCGAACACCGCGTTCACCTGCAACTGTATCCGGCTGATCGCGTCCGCCAGCATCGCTGCAAGCTTTTCGTCGCGCGGAGAGCCTCCGATGAGCATCTGCAAAATTTCGCGCAGAATCGTCAAAATAGCGTGCAGTTCCGTGACGGGCATACCGTCCGTTTGCTGCGCGTCATCCACAACCGAGCGGATCATGTCCATCAGCGTTGCAGCGCCCGAGACAACCTCGGGGCCCGCTTCGCCCGCGCCAAGCAGAGAGCCGCCCGCCGCGCCGAAGATTGTCGGATTATGCAGCAGCATCGGCGTGTTCATGGCTTTTTTATACCAAGATATGCCGAAATGCGGCACACGCGGCGGCACAAGGCTAAAGCTGCCCGTAATGGAGATGTGCGGCAATTTGAGCTTCGGCAAACTCCAAGAGAAATTGAAAAAGCCTTTGATCTTGTCGATCGCGTTGCGCACCGCGTCCCGCGCCGCATTGATCGGCGTTTCGATACCCTTTTTAATGGCGTTAAAAATTGACGTGACCGTCTCTTTGGCTGCCTTTATCGGGTTTTCGATCGCCGTTTTTACCGCCGAAAACACCGCCGTCACCTTAGACTTGATCGCGTCCACCACCGTGCCGATCGTGGATTTTATGCCGTTGATGATGTTTGAAACAGAGGATTTGATTGCATTCCAAATCTGCGTTGCAAAGTTACCAATCGCTGTCCATCCGTTATTCCAAAGGTTAGCGAGCCCGCCGAGGAATATTTGTCCGGCATTGAGCAGATTTTCGCCGAATGCGCTCCAGTCGCCGTTGAGCGCCGCTGTGAACGCGGAGAACAGTGACGAAATGACGCTTGTCACCGTCTCGAACACCGTTTGCACCTGCGTCCAGATCGCGTTGAGGAACGTGCCGTCCGTCTGCGCTTCGTCCACAAGCCATTTGATTGCGTCCGCAATGCCCTGTATCGCACCGGCAATGGTCTGCGCAATCGTTGCGAGATATGTTGCCGCATACTCCCATACGGCAGAAAACAAACTTGTGCCCGACTGATTGTTCGCAAAGAATGAGCCGAATAGAGAGGATAAACCCTCCAATGCCATGCCGATTACATCGCCCACCGCGCTGAAAGCATCCTGCACCGCTGTCCATGCAGCATTGATTGCCGTGCCGTCTGTTTGCGCCTGCTCAACAAGCCAGCCGAGTTGGTCGCCGACTGCCAGCAAAGCTGTACCGACAATACCGCCTACATAAACCACAGCGTCTCCGATTGCTGTACACACTCCGGCGATAATATCACCGGCAACTGATACTGCGTCTGCAATGCCGTCCCAGATGCCGCCCCAGTCTATTTCTGCATTGTTCAAAGCGCTGCCCATCGTGCCGATTGCATCTTTGACCGCACCCAAAACATTCTCTATCGCTTTGGCAGCATTATCAAAAACGTGCATGATGTTATCCGCAAGCCCCTGCGGCACATTCAGACCGCTTACAAGGATCGTCTGTATACCGCTGAGCCCCGACTGCAACAATGCCGGTGCCAGCTCGACCAGACTGCCCGCAAACGCCTTCAGCAGTGATGCGGCAGCCGACGCCATACTGGGCAGAATCGTCGTCACAAGCTGTGGGACGGCCTGTGCGACCACGGGAGCCAAGCCCTCGACCAGACTGCCGATACCGCCTAAAATCGTTTCTACGCGCGGCAGAATATTCTTTGCGGCTATTCCCACACTGTCGACAAAGTTATCCATCAGCCCGCCGAAGTCCTGTGTATCGTCCGCAACGCCGACGAGCAGGTTTTTCCACGATGCTTTCATCATGCCGACAGAGCCCTGAATGGTTGTACTGGCTTCCTTTGCCGTCGTGCCTGTGATTCCCATTTCTGTTTGTACAATGTGGATCGCTTCGGTGATGTCCGCAAAGCTATCTATCGACAAATCTGCCATTTCACCGTTAGCCTGCTTCACCTTGTTTGCATCGGCGATAAGGCGCTCCATTTCTTCTTTTGTGCCGCCATAGCCTAGCTTGAGGTTATCGAGCATCGTATAGTTCTGCTTGGCGAAACCCTGATAGGCGTTTTGAATGTCCTGCATATTGCTGCCCATTTTATTGGCGTTATCGGACATATCCACAAGGGCTTGGTCGGCATATTCCGCCGCTTTTTTTGTGTCCTTACCCACGCTTTGCAAAAGCGATGCGGAAAAGCTCGTCACCGTCTCCATATACTCGTTGGCGGAAAGACCGGCCGTCTGAAATGCTCGGTTTGCGTTTTGCAGCACTTTGTCCGACGCATTTCCGAACAGCGTCTCCACACCGCCGACAAGCTGCTCATAATCCGCATACGCATTCAGCGCCGACTTGCCGACCGCCGCCACCGCCGCCGCAGCCGCACCGAATCCCACGGCTGCGGCTTTCGCTGCGGCGGTAAACGCCTTGCCGATAGAGCTTGCCGCAGACTTTAATCCGCCCGCAAGCGCGTTGCCCATCTTCTGCCCCGACTCTTTGCCGCTCGTCTCGACTGCCGGGGCTAAACTCTTTGAGAGCTGCGCTTGTATACCCTGCATTGAGGGTACGATCTGCACATACGCCTTTGCAATTTCAGTTGCCATTTGCTTCACCCCCTAACCGCTGCCATGCGGCTTTAAAGTCTTTCGGCGTGCGGTAGCCCGTCACTTCGTCGTGCGTTTGCGGCACTTCCGTAAACGCGTTCAAAAACGATTTGGGGCGGTTTTTGCCGGTCTGCGCCGCCTTCGTTTTTGCCCATGCTAAAAAATTTAGCGCGTCAGCTATGGACGCCAAAAGCAAGGTGTCCGTCGCTGCACGCGCTCCTGATAACTTTATTTTGATCCTCGAATCGTCCCGTAAGCCCGCCGCGAGCGTCGCCAGCATGGGCACCGGCAGCGCCCGCAGGTCAAACACCTTGTAGGTTTCCGCCATGTCGCAGATCAGGGCGTCATTGTCCGTCGCGATCATGCGGGCAAGGACGATCAGTTTTTTCCCGCGTCTCCGATCGCGTCCATGACCTCGCGGATACAGTCCGAAACGGCTGTGATATGCACTCGGCCGTCATCGCCGCGCAGGAAGTCATACAGGCGCTTTCTCTGCTCCTTGCCGAACAGCATCGCGCAGACATTGGAAAACGCCAGCGGGTTATCGTTCACGGTCTCCGCCAGCGCGTCCACAAATTCCATATCCTCCAGCACGCCGCCGTCGATCTCAAACTCGAAGCCGCCGCTTGTCTTACCTTTAATCATGATCTACCTCCTTATGCCGCTGCCGGCTTGCTCATATACTCGTAATGCGTGTTGCCTGCGCTGTCCGGCACGGCGGTCACGGTGACCGCGTAGCCTACGGCGCTTTCGTCCGCATACGTCACGTCGCCCACCTCGGTAATCGTGCCGTTCGGAATGACGACGCGCTTCAAAATGCCGCCGCGCATAATCATGTCGATAACCCACACGCCCGCGGCGAGCTCCTTGCCGTTTGCTTTAACCGTCAAGCCTTTTTCAAGGTCGCCGGTGACGTTTTCATCGAGATACACCGCTTTCAGCACGTCGCTGTTAAGGCTTTCGATGAGGGTAAAAGCAAACGTGTCGGTTTTCTCGTTCTGATAGGTCAGCACATTGTCTCCGCCCCACGCTTTGATGTTGCCGCTTTGCGGAGAGTTGGAGTTCACCACGCCTTCGTCGGATGCGTAGCCGAGATTTTTATATGCTTCGGTGAGCGCGGTTTTGGCGTCGGTCGGCAGCGCCGTGCCAAGCGGTGCGCGGTAGATCGCGCCGCCTACTTTCGGCTTGCCTGTGCTTACATTGGTTGCTGTGCTCATTATTCATGCTCCTTTCACTCGTCGAAATAAACGAGATCGTACACCGCCTGGTAGCGGTATCGTTTTGTCGTCGTGTCCGTAAAATTGTAATCGCTGTTAAGCCGCGATGCGCTGACGGCATCCAACTCCGCGGCGCTGTCCATGGCGGCTTTCACGCACTCATTGAGCCTTGCGGCTTCGTACATGGACGGCGCGTAGGACTGGATCGCCAGCATCGCGCGGTCAATGCGCTCCTCGCGGCTGCTGCCCGTTTTTTCGAGCAATACAAAGCTTTTTGACGAGTTTGCCGGGACTTCCAGCACCACCGGCATCGAAAGCTTTTCCGCGAGATAGTTTTTGATGATGATCTCAATCATGATTATCTCCCGAGGGCTTTAAGCAACGTATTTTCGCGACTGTTTTGCTTTGCGGCTTCTGCCGTTTCCGCAAATACGCCCGCTATAACTCGGCTGCTTGCTTGGTACAAATCTGTGCTGTATCCGCTTCCACACCGGGCGCGTACCTGTTCGGCTTGCTGTTTCAGCATTTGTCCCATTTCTTCGGATTTCAAAAGCTGCCGGATACCGCTGCTGTTCAGCTCGATTTTTACTTTATCCATATCGCTCCACCTTCACCTTTCGGTTCCACCGCAGCGGGATCATTGCATCGATGCCCTCCGTCACGTCGCCGTATGTGCGAAACCGCTGCCCGAAAAACTCGACCGTCACGTCGTGCCAGTCGTGCGCGTCGCCTTTTGGCAGTGCCAGCGTGTACGCGAGCCGCTTGCCGTAAAGCTGCAATTCGTTCACAAGCTCCTCCGTTGTCGGCTCGCCGATGAGCACGTTGTGCACCGTCTCCGGCACTTCATCAAACACCGGCGCGCCGAACGCGTCCTCGCCGGTCTGCTGCTTTTGGTACAGTACAACGTCAATCCCGCGTATCATCGTATAATCCCTCCAAAGGGCTGCGGGCGCCGATGCGGTCACCGATGCCCAGCAGCTTCTTTTCGAGCTTTGAGAGATACAGCTCGCCTGCGCTGCCGCTGCCCATCGTCCAGCTCTGGGAGTAGCCCATGGCGCTCACCGAGCCTTGCGTGGAGCCGAGCGGATAAAGCGGCGCGTCGTTTCCGCAGCCGTCGCCCAGAACGCGCCGCACCATGCGGCAGGAAACGAGCTTTTTGCGGTCTGCGTCCGCCCCGGCGCTATACGCGTCGATGATGACCGCCGCTTCCTCCAAAAGGGATACGCAGCGGTCTTTTTCATCGTCGCTTAAATTTCGGAACCCCGCCGCGACGTCCTCAGCTGTTGCGTACAGCATCTTAGCCCACCGCGGTTTCGGTGCGCTTAATGTACAACGTCTGCGGCTTGGATACCGTCAGGCCGTAAACCTTACGACCCTGCACCGCGCTGGCACCGATGAACTTTCCGGAACCGTTGAGGTCCTGCAAATGCACGGGCACCTGCCATTCCATCACACGGTGGCACCAGTTCGGGTGACCGGCGATAAACTCCGTGGTCGTCTTTTTGCTCGCGACGCGCGTCGTGCTCTCGAAATCCATGTTGTTGGACTCAAACACGTTAAAGCCCGCGATGCGACCGATCACGCCCTGCTGCACGAGCGTCTGGGAGAGGTCGCCCTGCTTGATATAGTGCTCGTCCAGCATGAGGACTTCGAGGTACTCCGGCGACGCGATGAGGAAACGACCGTCGGCGGGTACGCCTTTGCGGCTCAGTACGCGCTTTGCTTCGAGCGCGAGCTTGTATGCGGTGGTCTCCGTCGCAGCCGTCTTTGTGGCGCTGACCGTCGCGCCGGAAGCACCCTCGAGCGCGTTGATAGACGCCTTGTCGATCGAGAGCGCCAGCGAATAGCCTGCGCTGTCCAGACGTTCCGCCACGATGCCGTCCGGCACGCTCGCAGCATCAAATCCGTCGATGAGTTCGTTCACAGCTTCATCGTGGTCGATAGAAAGGTCAATATACGTCGTCGAGCTGACGGAAGCGTCCACACCGTTCGCCTTGTTGTAGGTCTTCACGGCTACCTCGGTGTCGCGTACCGGGATCTTCACCTTGCCCGCCTTCGGGTCGCCCTCGTAGCGGTTGTTGAAAATGAGATTATCACGGGTAACAAGCTGGCTGCGAAGCTTCGCGTCTACCAGAGTTGCCCAGCGTTCCTGATTTGTGTGTGCCATAAGATTTCTTTCCTTTCGTAAACAAAATTAGATTTTCAAATTCGGGTTTAAAGCGCCGAACGCCGCTGCCACACCGTCGCTTTCGGTGCCGCCGCGTGCGCCGTGTTCACCGCCGTCTTTCACGGCGGGATAGCCGCTCGGCTTCGCGAATTTCAAGATTGCGTTCGCCTGCGCGGTGCAGGTTTCTTCCGTGTCGCCGCTCAAAAGCTCTGCCGGCACGCCGGTAGCAGCGGAGACTTTCTGACGCACCGTGCGCAGCTGCTCCGCCTTTGTAAAAGCATCCACCTGTTTCTGCAAAGCGTCCGCCTTCTCGTTCGCCTTTTGCAGCTCGGTCTTTCCGGCTTCTTCCGCCTCGTCAAACTTCGCCGCTTTCGCTTTCAGCGCTTCGTAGTCTGCGTATTTGCCGCGCTCCCTCGTCAGCCGGTCCTGAATGATTGCGTTCATTTCCGCCTGCGTAAAGGTGCGCTGCTCGTTTTCCTGCGTTTCGGCCGCAGTACCGTTCGTTTCCTGGTTCACAGTTTCTGCCATTTTGGTTCTCCTTTCCGGCTTTTCCGCAGCCGTCGCGTAATTTTAGGTATGAAAAAAGCAGCCCGGCGCATAAGCGCTAAGCTGCTTTATCAACTGTGTTTAATTTTTACTTTCAGCAAAACTCTACGGTTTTCCCTTTGAAGCTGTCATGGCTTTTGATTGTCGCCCAACATGGAATGGAATTCAATTGAAACGGATATTCCACACCGTCGATAATTGCAATTCCTCTTTCTGCTACAGGTAGGAATTCATAATCCCTGTCAAGAACAAGTACGCGGATGTCCGTAGGACCGGCTTGAAAGTCATCAATGATTTTGTATTCTTTTTTCATTCTTTTTGACCCTCCTTACCGTTAAGACGTTCTTTCAATCGTTCTTCATAATTTGCAAGGTTTTGCTTGGTAACCTTTGTTTCCTCTATCGGTATTTTATATCTTTCAGCAACGGAAATCAAGTACTTTTGCGCATCGATTTCTCTGCGAATTAACATTTCCTCTTGAGAATACTCCGCAAACATATTTTTACGATCCTGCAAAGCATGATACATTTCTTCCAGCACATCCGATACGGTTGCATCATCACGAATAAAAGCAAAATTGCCACCCATAAAGTAGGAAGCATATGCCCCCTGTTTTTCAAGATGCTTTACCGCTTCTTCGCCTCGAATAATAAGACCACCATGCCTCAAGAAGCCCTTTGTCAGCTTATTATAAGTCGGCTTGTCAATGATCTCTTGACCTTGTTTACCTATCTTTCGACGATGCTGCTCCGCATACGCCGCCCGTTTCTGCGCGTTGATGCGCTCGCGGTTTTCGGCGTAGTGGATGCGCCTCAGCTCGTTCACGTCGCTGCCGGCATCGCGGTAAGCCTTGAGGTATGCGTCGGGGTCGTAGCCCTCCACGTTCACCTCCGGGTCAAACCGAATAGCATATGTACAGTCGCAGTTCGCGTGGATATGCTCTGCGTGCCCGTTTTTTATGGCTTTCTTACTCGCCCGCTGCCACCCACGGGAAGCCAGCGTCATGCAGAACGCGCAGGTGTCGCCGTTCGGCACCCATGCAAATTCGGCGCCGTCGCGCAAAGCGTTTTTCAGCATCGTGTCGGCTCCGGCACGCTTTACAAGGCGGCTCACCCCGCTTTTGAGCTGCGGCGTGCTGGTTTTTGTCGCGTTGACCATGCGTACCACTTCGCCGTACTCGGCGGTCTCTGCGGGCTCTGCCGCAGGCACGTGCGCGCCCTGAAGCTCTGCGAGCGCGTCATACATTTCGCTCGCAAGCGCTGCGCTGCCTTCGCCGTACTTCGTCACAAGCCCATACGCAACATCTATGAGCTTCTGGCTGTCAGAAACGCCGTACTGATCTACATACGCCTGCATACAGTTTGCAACCGTGGTGTTTAACCGACGCAGCTTGCCTATGTAACTAAGCCATGCTTTCGACGGTATCTGCTTCATCGTTCAACTCCATCAAAAGCTGCTGTCCGCGCACGCGCTGTTCCTGTGACTTGATACGCCGGATGTCTGCCTGGTCAAAGCCGATCATCTCCAAAAACGTGTCGGTGCTCGCAAATTCCTGCCGTGCCGATGCGATCTTGATCGCTGCGTCCGCCGTCACTGCCACGCTCGGCATCGCCGGGTTCTTAAAGTGCGCCATGATGCCACTTTCTTCTTCCGTCAGCTCGTCAAGCGTCTTGTTCTGCGCAATGGCCTGCGCCATGCACGCGATCGTCCGCAGCGCGTCGCCGTTGCCGGTGTTGAGCTGCTGGGCGAGCAAAACGAGCGTCTGGCTCTGCGCCAAAATCGCGTCGCTGCTCGTGGGGTTCGCGTCGTTGATGATGCCGACATCCGTCACGGTCAAGCCGGTCGCCGCCGCAAACTGCGTGGCGGTCATGCGCATCTTTTCCACATGGGGCGAAAGACTGCCCTGCGCAAGCTGCCCGAATACCGGGTTTTCGCCGGTCTCGGGGTTACTGGTTGCGGCAAGCAAGCTGCCCACGTACTGTTTGAATTTATCCGATACAATCGCGTCGTACTGGTCGTCCGTCACGCCAAAAATGTACTTCTGCGGGGTCGTGTCAAACTCAAGCGCGATCGTCGCGTTTGCCACTGTGCGGATATAATCGTCAATCAAAGTGCGAATGGGCTTTTTCAGCCGAGAGCGCCCGAACGGCTTGCCGCTCGTCGCACTCCAGATCATCGGCTCCATCAGCGGGCGACCCATGCGGTGCATCATGCGCTGCACGCGCCAGCCGTCGCGCTCACGGTGCAGCACCAGTACCGTATCGGCTGTGTACATGTTGACGAGCTTCGGCACCCACTCGTTGCTGTATTCCTCGTCCGGTATCGTATCGATAATGGCAAGCCCGCAGTCTATGCGCCCCTTTTCGCCGTTCCAGAGAGCTGCGGCGGTCGCAGGCGAATGAAACCGTATCTTGCAGCCGATGTCTGCATCGGCGGAAAGCGTCGCGAACACGCAGCCATATTTCAGCTCGTCGCGGCACGCCTTACCGTACTCCGCGATGAGCCTGTTATCCTGCACAAGCTTACTGAGCCCGTCCAAGTTGCCCGCCGTGCCGACAAATCCGTCGAACATACTGCGCGCGGCAAGTACATCCACGGCTTTCTGTCCCCAGTTGCATCCGACCTTCAGCTTGTTCAACCCCTGCGGCAAAGCGATTCCGAGGTTCACGTCGCTAAGCTCGATATGTCCTTCGTAATATTTGTCTTTCGTGTCGTTCTTGTCCTGGTGATAGGCAAACACGTTTTGCAGCTCGATGAGCTTCTGCTGTTCGTCTGCGCTCAAGCCCGGCACCGTGCCGATATTCAAAGTTATCATCGTCTCACCTCTATCCAATCCTCATTTTCCGCGTCGGGTCTCGCTTGCAGGTCTTCGCACCCCAGAGTGCCAGGGCGCAGGCTTCCACGGGTAAGCTGTTTTCGCCGCCGAAGCCGTACCCTCCGCCGATCGGACGCTTGACCGCCGTCACGGCGCTTTCGTTCAGCGCTTCCTGCGGCTTGTACCATGTCAAAACGCCTTCGTTCACGGCATTTGTAAACAATCCCACCGCTGCCAGCACGTCTTTCACGCCCGGACGAATGACAGCGTTTTTCGCCCGCCAAACACCCTTGATGCGCTCGACCAGCACGTCCACCCCGTTGCGCCCGTCGATGACGACGCAGCTCGCGCGGTCGTACCGGGCGGAAAGCCAGTCCACCAGCCAAACAAGCCCGCGCCCCGAGGGCTGCATCTCGATGAGCGACACGCGTGCCGGTCCCTCCTTTGGAATCACCGCGCCGCACAGACATACCGCCGAACCGTCCGCAGCAAATTTCACGCCGTATGCGGTTTTGCCTTCGGGTTTTTCGTCGTTACTCGCGCAGGCTTCCCACGCCCTGCGGTCAATGGCATAATCCAAATTTTCTGCCGCCACTGGGCTCCACCAACCTAGACGTTCTCTTGCAAACGTATCCGGGTCCAGCTGCTCCGCTTCGCCCTCAATGGTTGAAAACTGGATGCGTCGCCCGAGCGCCGGATTTGTTGCCGCCCATCGCTTCGGGTCTGTCACGTCGCCGATCTCCGGCACGGAAAATTCAAACCATGCTGCACGTTTCGCCTCACCATCCAATGCACGTTGACGTAAACCTCGGAATACCGTGCCCACAGCATCGGGGCCCGGCGGCGTGCCGACGTAAACCGTTTGCGGATTCAAGCTTGCGGAAATCGCCGGCAGAAACGAGCCTTGCGCAGTCTCGTCCAACTCTTGGGCCTCGTCAAAGATTAAAAGGTCCCCGTGCTGGCCTCGGCCGCCGTTGCGGGTTCGCGCCAGAAACTTGATGCGCGCGCCGCTTTTCAGCACAATCTGTTCGCGTCCGAGCGCCGTTTTGATCTCGGCAACATACCGCCGAAGCTTCGGGTGCTCGAAGAAATTGCGCATTTCTTCAAACGTCTCCGTCGCAGTCTTCTGGAGGTGCGCCGTGTAGATCACGGTCTCGTTGAACATCAGCATGCCGGCTTCCGCGCGCCCCTGTACCAAAAGCGATTTGCCGTTCTGGCGCGGAACGCTGCCGCCTGCTGTGGGCGCTGCCCATTTGCCGGATGGTGTGCGGCCGAGCCAATCATCCATGATGTCGCTTTGCCATGGGTCGAGCACCGTGCCGCCGACGCGCAGCAACTTCACCGCGTCCATGCCGTCGCTTGCTGCATACTCAGGCGCGATTCTTTCGGACGGCTCCTGGCTTCCCATCGACTTCGCGACTCGTGAGGATTTCGCTGATCTCGTCGCCATCGCCGTTCACTCCTTCCAGTTCCTCAATTTCCCGTATGGTTTCTCTGTATTGCTTTGCCATTGCCGGCAAAGCTTTCGGATCCATGCAATCATCAATGCCGGCAGCCAGCACTTTCGCAAGCTCCTTGAGCTGCTCTATCCGGCTGCCTTTTGCCGTGATGCTTTTCATTTTCATGCCACTGCCACCCCTTTCAAAAATACCCTGTGTGTAAATCGGCGCTGGACGGCGATGGGTCGCCGGGGCGGGGTAGGGGGGCACCCTCCCCACTCTCGGCAAACTTACCAGTTTCCATCAGTGATTTTTAGGTATATCTTTTTCTCTTTCTTTTCCTCGAATGGATTTCCTACTTTTGCGCCTTTCTGCTGATTGCAAAAATAATGCGCCGCTTGCAGGTTTGTCCAGTCCTCCGCCGCAGACCGCGCCGAAGCGTAGCCAAATTCGCGCCAACGTGCTACGGGTTTAATTTCATCGACTACAAACGAAAGCGGGTGCTGCGCGTCGCTCGGCTCATCGTAATGTATCGGACCAAACCGCCCTTTACATATCCCGCATGGCGCGCCCATGGCTTTCAGTCTGGCACGGTGTTTCCTGCGCAGTGTACCGTTCGCATATCGCGGATTACTCATCTTCGCACCTGCTTGTTAAATTGTCTGTACGGCCCTCTGCTGCGTTTTCACTCTCAATAAGTGAAACTACCCTCGCGCCGTCCGAAATCGCCGTGTAGGGGCACACAGAGAGCATACAGAAGCGTGCGTCGTCCGATTGTTCCGCCCAAACGCATTTGCAGCCCCTCGGGCACACCCGGTATTCTCTTTTCACGTGCACCCCTCCTTTCGGCTTCGGGCATAAGAAAAGCACCCACGCAACAGCGCAGGTGCTCCTTGTAGACTTCCTCAATTATCATTATAAGCGGACAAAACGGACAAAGCGGACAAATCTCAAATTTTTTTGAAAATTCTCGAAAATTCTTTTCGCAGCGCTTCTGGCGACTTGTAACCGCCCATCTCACGCATAATGACCTTCCATCTCGTCCCGTGCTTCATGACACATCGGGCGAGCTTCTGAGGGCGGTAGGCAAGCCTGCTCACAAACGCTTCGATCTCCGCCTTTTGCACTTCAAGTTCCCGAATGCGTTCTGCGTGTTTCGGGTTCGGCAAGCCCTGCACGGTAACGCTGTGCAGGTTGAACGGGAACTCGTCCGCGCTCGCCTGCACCACGTCGCTGACCGCCGCGCTGTCCTTCGCCTTCAGCTCCTCGATTTCCGCGCAGATGTCTGGGTACTGCTCCAAAAGTTCTTTTGTCATTGCCTGCCTCCATCATTGATTTAGCGTCATCTGCTCCGGCGCGAACTCTGCTTCCGGAATATCTCGCCACCCAATTCCGAGATAATCTAAAACTTTTCCCCAGCCATACGGTGTTCCGTTTTCATCAAAGCAACACCTATTCATCCAAAAATCCCATTCTTTGTAGTTCCTTTCCCGTAGCCGATCGAATCGATGAGGCCGTTTTTCGAGCTGAATTCCAAATCCACACATCGAGCATCCGGTTCGCTGCTCTCCAGAAGTATACAAATGACCATCTTCATCCTTCAGTATGCTTCCATAAATCTCAGGGACAGGGGCTTTTAAATCAAGTGCCAACTGTAATAAATCCTGTCTATTAAAAATTGCAAATGGTGCTGAACGAATGGTTCCCTTTCCAAAGTAGTTACAGCCATTTAGCATTAAAGACTTCTCACGTCTTCCGCCTTCGGATGCCATCAGCCCTAAATACGGTACACAATTGTGCTCTTTAGCCCAATCAGAGCACGGTTTTTCCTTGAGGTAATAGCAACACTTCGAGGAGACTTTAAACGGTGCAATTTGATAATTCACGCCTTCTTCTTCATTTTCTAATCCGCCGAATTTTTCGAGCCACTTCTGCGCAAGTTTCATTTTTGAATGCTTTTGAAATCCACCATATTCACCAGTTTCGCCTGTAACAATTGCATGCCTTATGGTTTTATTATTGGGAGTTGGGTTTTGAAGCAATTCAATTTTACGGGCGATTTCCTTGGAGAGTACAGGGAAACCAAATTCTTGAATTAGTTTTTGCTTATTCCATCGCGTACCATCAGTTCTAACTGCTGGTGGTAGTGAGATAACTCCAATCTGTTTGTGGATTTTTTGGATACTAACATCTTCGAGCGAAGAGACTGATACTGCTGGCACATCTATTCCTATTGATTTCAAGAAGAAGAACAGTGTGATACTGTCAAGTCCCCCTACTGAAACATAGCAATCCAAGTCCCTTTTTCCACATTCATTGTAGAATTCCCATGCTCTTATGCGCGCATAATTCACCTTAAATTCATATGGCATACTTTGTTTTACTCGGAAACTGGCAATTTTGTTGCCGGTGTTGAGCCGTTTATTTTTTTCAATGCAATTTTCCGTCATCGCCTGATCCTCCTTTTACATCGCCACAAACGCCACCGCCGCGGCGATGCCCACTAAGCCAAGCACCACCATGGCTTTCACGCAGCGCTCAAGCCCGGCAATATTGTCCGCTGCGTCGTACTCCCGCGACTTGCGCATCACGATGCACTCCGTGAGCGTTGCCACGATTACGAGCACGACCAAGATGATTTTATTCTTCATAACTTTCTCTCCTACTTCCTTACTCTGAATTTTGTCGTAATATCCTGTCCGTTTGCCGGTGGAGAACTCCACTTTACCGTTCGGCTGAACGAAAAAATTCTCATACCTTGCGCGAAAGTAATATTCAGTGCATCGCACACCGCTTTGGTTTCGACCCATTCGCCCGAAGTCAAGGCATCTAAAACTTTCTTGCGTTCTTCAGTGTTCACGTCTGATCTTCCTTTCATGTTTTCTTTTCACCGTCTGTCGCACATCACGGTGGAAGCCTACTTCGTCCACAGCCTTCATGCGCTGTTTGTTCATCAGCAGCCGCATCAGCTTGTAACGCATGTATGTCTGGCACCCGTTATGGCAGCTCACCGAACGCTGCGGGCACCCCCTCGGGCAGCAGGTTAGGTTCATGGTTTTCCCTCGCTTTCAATTTGCTCCAATCCGCAGATCAACACGGAGCCGTCATTTTTCTTGTCGGTTAATTCTGCTTGGTAAAAGTCGCTGCCGGTCTTACGGTCTCTGCGGAAGATGATTGCCGTCAGCTCGTAAGCGCTGCCACTGTACTGCACCGTGCGGTTCATATGTCGCTTAACTTCCCGCAGCTCCATCACAGCTCCTCAATGCGGATGTAGATGCCCGGAATCTTCGCCCAAAACTTTTCGGTGATCTCGGACGCCACCAGTGCGTCGTCTTTCCAGAATCCCTGCTGCGTCATAACGTCCTTGAGCAGCTTTTGCAGGTTGTCCGTGTCGGGCTTCGTCGTGCGGTACTCTCCGTCCGCATGTCTGCCGTTTGGGAAGCACCATTTCGTCGTCAGCCGCACACCGTCTGTGATCGGGCTTTCGGGTCTGTGCCTGCCGATGTAAGCGGCGAGCTTCTGTCTGGCGGCTTTCAGGTTATCGTCCTCGTAGAACTTTCGTGCCGACCAGTTCACACGCTTCTCCTGATGCGTCACCGTCGGCGGCACCATCGGTACAAAAAACTCCAATGTCATTTTGCTTCACCTCGTTAAACTGCTGAATTTTTGCTTTTGAAGAAAATTTGCTTTCGTCAAGGGTAGGGGAAGAAGTCGTGTGGGGGAACCTCATGACCCCCACACTTCTTCACCCCTTGACCGTGAGAGAAAGTGAAACGGATATATATACGTCGTAGTATATATACTTTTTCCTTCCCTCGGAAAGAAAGGAAAATTACTCGACTTTTTCCTTCCGTCGGGAGCCTTAAAAAGCGTTTGAAGGAAAGGGAAAATATCGATATTTTCCTTCTTTCCGAGCCTTGAGAGAAAGTACAGGGAAAGCTTTCCCTACCGATATTTTCCTTTCCCTGTCTTGCTCACTTCGCCGTCCGAAAGCTCAAAATCTTTGCTGCCTTTAAGGTAGTTGCGCACCGTTTTTTCGCTCACACCGAGGTACTCGGAGAGCTCTTTAACGCTCGCCTTGCCGCCCTCGCCCACCGCTTCAAACGCCGTGTCAAGTGATGCTTCACGCTCTTTTTTGCGCTCCTGCGGGGTCTTCTTGCGCCCGAAATTCTGCTTCCAGCCGGTGCCCTTCTGCGTGGCATTTTCGGCTTGCAGGTCGAGCAGGATGCCCGTTTCGTCCGCCCGGTGGATCGGATAATCGAACCAAAAGTTCTTCGGCGCGAAGCGCGGAAACTCGCGCAGCGTGCCTTCTACACGCCATGCGGACTTTGCGTTTGCAGCCGTACGCGCCCTTGACACATCGCCGAGCATTAAGTTATATGACGCTTCCCGCAGGTGCTTTTTGCACAGCGCCATCATCTGCGTCGCGCTCAGTCGGTCATCGTCTCCGGCTTCGTCCGCCTTGCGGTAGCGCGTCAGCCAGTCGAGGCACACGGCGCACACCGCGCGGTTCTCCTGCTGCTCCTTGATGCCGTCGGTCAGCTCCAGCTCGATAAGGTCGATAAGCGCATCCGGATCGCGTGCAAACACACCGGAGCCGGACGCACGGTCCATGCTCTTTTTGCCGCCCTGCCCGCCTTTTGAATGGTGGTGGCAGTAGATCACGGCGCAGCCGAGCTCCGTGCACACCTTGTCGAACTGGTTGCAAAAATGCGCCATCTGGTCGGCACTGTTCTCGTCGCCGGTGATGACCTTGTAAATCGGGTCAATGACGATCGCCATGTAGCTCTTTTTTGCGGCGCGGCGAATAAGTTTCGGCGCGAGCTTATCCATCGGTACGCTGCGCCCGCGCAGGTTCCAGATGTCGATGCGGTCGATGTGTTCCGGCGCAAAGCCGAGCGCCGTGTAAACGTCGCGGAAGCGATGCAGGCAGGATGCACGGTCTAACTCAAGGTTTACGTATAGCACGCGTCCTGCCGTGCAGGGAAACGAAAGCCAGGGCTTCCCCTCCGCGATGCAGCAGCACAGCTCGATGAGCAAATACGATTTGCCCGCCTTACTGGGGCCCGCCACGAGCATCTTGTGCCCCTGCCGCAGCACGCCTTCAATAAGCGGAGGCGCAAGCGCCGGCAGATCGTCAAAGAATGTTGAAAGGTTTTCTTCGTCCGGCAGATCGTCGTTGACGCTCTCAATCCAGTCGCGCCATTCTTCAAACGAGCTTTTACCGATGTTCGTATCGACTAAAAACTGCTTGTGCTCCCCGCGCACCACGCCGGGCATACGCGAAAGTCGTGAAGGATTGCGGTTCTGCTTATCGATGTCCAGTCCATTTTTTGCACAGACCTTGTAGAGATAATCGACGCGTGCGCGGTATTCCTCATAGCTGCCCGCATCAACGCGCACAATCGCGTGCAGACTTTTGCCGCCGCTGTACACAAGGCAGGCGACCGGCAGCTCCAATTCACGTATGACGGCGTTCTGGCTCGCGATATCCATGCTGTCGGATTCAACAAGCGCATAGCGGTATTCCGTGATATTCTCGTTTTTCACACCCTTGCCGTCTAAGGGATTGAAGCGGATCCACGCACCGACGGCGGGGTTATAGTCGCCGAGCACCGCACCGAGGTCGTCGCCGCATTTATACAGCGCGCTGCATAATTCGCCTGCCGTTTGCGTGTAGCTGCCGCTTTTCGGCATGTACTTGCCGTCTTTCTCCCAGCTCTCGGTGACATAGCCCACCGTGTCCGTGCTGTCAAACAGCGTTTCGAGATACCGTATCAGCTCGGCGGCAGGCTTCCACTTTTCCGGTTCGTGAATGTCCTGCGCTTCAATCCAGTTCTTGTCCACCACAACAAATTCATCATGACGGTCGATCGTGTCGTTCCAATCGAGCTCATGGTCTGCTTTTGCGGGCTTGTAGCCGTTATCCAGCGCCATTTTGACGAGCGTCCCGGCGGTGATGCCTGTACCCGTAAACGTGTCCCATTTGCGCGCACATTCGCCCGGATGATACCGCTTTAAATCTCGGCGGCTCCAGGCATCCCAGTCCGAAGCTTTGTACCCCGCGCTCTTGAGCGCCATGCCGATGCCTGTCCAATCCGTATAATCGAGCAGAGCGGGGTCGATATAGTCGAGCAGCTCCAAGAGGTTCTCGTTGTTATACTCCATTTACGCCTCCGGACTGAAGCTTTTCGGGTCAATGCCGTACGGCGTGCGCCAGTTGTTCGCGGCGATGCGGTCGATCATGCCGCGGGCAGTCTCAAACGACCATGTGCCCACGTGCTGAAATCCGCGCCCCTCGAGGAATCGTATTTGCTTTGGCGTCGTCAGTCCTGCCGTGCGGCGTTTTTCGAGCTTATCGAGGATCTTCGCCGCCTTGCCTGCGTTGCCGATCTCATCGGGGAAAATGCCGAACTTTTGAAGCGCCGAGATTTGCTTTTCGCTCGGCGGCGACATCTCCCACCCGAACGCCGGCACATAGCCGGAAAGGTCTTCCGCTTGAATGGACATTTCAAATTACAGCGGATCCACAAGCCTTTTCTTGCGGCTGCGCATCTCGTTAAGCTGCTTTGCAAGCGCTTCTTCGCGCTGCGCTACAACGTCCTCGGATGCCGTTTTCTCCGCTTCTTCAAGGTCAACGGGCGCGCCTGCGGCTTCTTCCATGTTGCGCGTCATCTGCTGCGCGACTTCTTCATTTTCGCAGATGAGGTTCGCGGGGTGGCAAAGCTCGTGGCGTTCCGTGTGCCAGAGAAAGTCCAGTAAAAGCAGGTGGTCTTTGCCGGGGAATAATCGCGTGCCCCTGCCCACCATCTGGCTGTATAAGCTGCGCACTTTCGTCGGACGCAGCACCACTACACAGTCTACGCTCGGGCAGTCCCAACCTTCGGTCAAGAGCATACTGTTGCACAGCACGTTATAATCGCCGCGATCAAACTGCTCCAGTATCTCCGCGCGGTCTGTGCTCTCGCCGTTGACCTCTGCCGCACAAAAACCACGCTCGTTCAGAATATCCCGGAACTTCTGCGAGGTCTTCACAAGCGGCAGAAACACGACCGTTTTGCGGTCTCTGCAATACTTCATCATCTCGTCCGCAATACCGTATAAATACGGGTCAAGCGCTGTGCCGAGGTCGGCGGCTTTGTAGTCGCCTGCTTGTACCGATACGCCGGAAAGGTCGAGCTTCAGCGGCACGGTCAGCGCCTTGATCGGCGTGAGGTAGCCCTCCTTGATCGCTTTCGGCAGCGTGTATTCATAGGCGAGTGACTGAAACACCGCGCCCAAATTCTTCATGTCTCCCCTGTCCGGCGTTGCCGTCACGCCGAGCACCTTTGCGGTGCTGAAATGGTCCAGTACGCGCCGGTAGCTGTCCGAGATGCAGTGGTGCGCCTCATCGATGATGATCTTGTCAAAATAGTCGTAGTCGAACCCCGCAAGGCGTTTTTCGCGCATCAGGGTCTGCACGGACCCCACGACGATGCGGTACCAACTGCCGAGGCAGCTCTCCTGCGCTTTTTCCGTCGCGCACAAAAGCCCTGTTGCCGTGCGTATCTTATCCGCGGCCTGTTCAAGCAGCTCCCCTCTGTGTGCCAGGATCAGCACGCGGTCGCCGTCCCGCACGCTGTCCTCGGCGATCTTTGCAAAGACAATCGTTTTTCCGCAGCCGGTCGGCAAAACAAGCAGCGTGCGATCCACGCCGCACGCCCACTCATTTTCAACTGCCTGCCTTGCCTCCTGCTGATATGGTCTCAGCTCCATCAGAAGTCACCCGGTGTAAAGCTCGGTGTCGGCGCGGCGGGTGCCGTTTCCGGGTCTAAAAAGCGCGTTACCTCGTTTGATTCGTGTTCTTGGTTGTCCTTTTCGCTTGTCCATTTGCGGATGCCGATATGCGCACGGCCGCGTGCACCGGGTACGGCAGCCCAGTTCATCTTGAGCGGCTGCCCGTGCTTGCGCTGCCCGATGCAGGTGAAGAATGCGCACAGCAAGCCCTCGCAGCGCGTGTGCAGCAAAAGGTTGTGCTGCACGGTGACCACGCCCTCGGGCGTCACCACGTCAAGGTCTAAGATCGCCTTCGGGCAGGGTCCGATCTTCGCACCGCCGTTATAACGTGCGCGGGTCAGTTTGCTTACGGTAAAGCTGTAATCACCCTCCGGGATAATTCTGAAATTGCTTTCGTTTTCTATGGTGTCTTCCCAGTCCATTGCTCTTTCGTTCGTTGTGTTTGCCATGATTTGTTTCTCCTTATACGTCAAACGGTAAATCTCTGTTGCTGCGGATTACTGAAAATACTTTCGGCCATGCGCCGATCAGCACGCCCTGCACGAACGCAGGGTCATAGCTCGAGATCGGTGTGTCTTCGGGATAATAGCCCTTCTGCCCGATCGCCATTTGAATTTCCTCTGCGGTCACATGCTCCGGGCGCATGAGGTCTGCAAGCGCTTTCGGCACGTAAGACGGAATGCTGTATGCTTCTTCTGTCGGTGTCTCGTCTAATACGGCGTTTATCTGCTGCACCGGTACGGCTGTGCCGGTCGGTGTCGGCTGTGCTGCCTGTACCGGCTTGCCGCCGATGCACTGCGCAATCTGCGCGTACTCAAACGGCAGCTCATCCGCCAGACCGAAACGGTTCTTCGCGTCCCAGCACGGGTGGTGAGACGTATACATAACGCGCTTGCCGCCCTGTGCCTTGAACTTCTGCCCTTTGTCGTCCGTCTGCACGGCGAGCGTCTTGTAGTTCGCGAACAGCACCATGTCCGCCCATTCTTTGACGAGCGGCGAGATCTGGCTGCCGGTCTTCTTGCCGAGCTTCATCTCGTAGCGGTCATACGCCCCCATTTCGTCCGGCTGCTCAAATTTGCGCATCTGTGCGTGCGCGGTCAGCACGATGTGTACGCCCGCCTGCACGATTTCCTCCAGACTGTTGAGAAACCGCCCGAATTCTTCTTTTTCATACACATAGCCGTTTCCGTAGCCGAAATCTTCGATGCCCTTCTTCTGGTATCGGCTGCAAATATCGTCGATGCACAGCTGCTCCGCCCAGTCGATCGTGTCAATGATGAGCGTGCCGCACACCTGCGGGTTCTGTTTAACATATGTAAGCTCCTGCCGCAGCATCTCCCAGCTTGTGGGCTTGTCCATGCGGCGCACGTCCATATATTTTGTGCTGCCCTCGGTGTCGATGAACAGCGGGTTCGGGAACTGCGCGGCAAAGGTCGATTTACCGATGCCCTCCGGACCGTAAATGACGACTTTCTTCGCCGATTCGATTTTGCCCGATGTGATATTCATTAGAATTCTCCTGCCTTCCATTCTTTTTTCTGCGGCACTTCGCCCTTGACATAGCCGTCTTCAATGATGATTGAGCACTCGCCGCCGGTGCTGACACGCGTCGCGATCGCCTGCAAGCCCTCCTGCTCGAGCCATGTGCCGAAGTCCTGTAAGGTCTCCGTGTCCATCTGTTCAAGCTTATCGATAAGCACAAACCCGCAGTTCGGGTTCAGCTTGCGCACAATCGCGGTCGAGACCTTGAGCTGCTCGCTGCCGCTCATGCTGTCCCATCGGTGCCCATTGTACGTCAGCTCGCCGTTTTCCACGGATAAGCCCGGCAAAGGCAGCGACGCATTTTTCAGCAGGTCAATCTTTTTCTGCCGCACGTCGTTCAGCTTTGCGGTCATGGTATCGTACTCGGCGCGGTGCGCGTCCGCATCTTCCTCGGCTTTCTCTTTGTTGAGGTTCGTGCGCACCTTTTCGTTGATGACCTCGATGTCGCGGATATTCTTCTCAAGCTCTGCGGTCGATTCATCGTGCAGATCTTCCGCGCTTTTCAGCGCACATTCCAGGTCACGTTCGGTCTTTGCAAGCTGCTGACTGTACTTTGTAAGCTCTGCGCGCAGGTCTTCTACTTTCTTCGTCAAGCGTTTATGTTCTTCACTGATTAAAGTGACATTCATGCGTTTACGATGGTTCTCACCGTTTTTCGCGAGAATCTCCTGCTGCGCCCGGATGAGCTCACTTGCGGAAATCGGTTCCTTCGGTGCATCCGGGTAATACGGCATCTCTTTCGCAAACTTCGCTTTTTGGTCGGCAATCTGCCCGATTGCACGGCGGCGGTTGTAGAGGTCGTTTTCCTGCACCTCGAGCTCCTTGAGCTGCGGGCCTACGCCGATGATTTTCAAAAGCACCTCGGCTTTCTCGCGCGAAGACGCTTCCATAAATTTCGGCAGATCAATCGCGAGTTCTTCCACGAACTCGTTCAGAAGCTGCTGGCCGGCGCGCTTGCCGGTCGGGTCCGTGACCTTGAGGTCGCTGTTTTTGCCCTTGCGCTCCACCTCAAGCCCGTTACTCATGACAATATGTAAGTGCGGTGGGATCACCGACCCCTCTCTTACGGCCTGTGACGGGCGGTAACGGTCGCCGCCCAGCGCCCAGGCGATACTGTCCAACACGGAGGTCTTGCCCTGATTGTTGCGTCCACCGATGATTGTCAGCCCGTTTTCGGACGGCTCAATCTTCACGGCCTTGACGCGCTTCACGTTCTCAATTTCGAGCTTGTTGATCTTCATCATTTCTTCAGCACCTCGTTCATAATCGTCTGATGTTCAACCATAACGTGGTCCGCAGCATACTTGATCATCTCACTCGCAATCTGCGTCAAAGAGATGTTTGTGTCCATATAGATCTTTTCGATGATCTCAATTGCTTCATCGGTCAGGCGGATACGGTTCTGTGCATCGATATGCACCTTTGGCGGAACCTTTACAAATACCAGCTTATCATTTTTTACAGTTGTACGCTTTGTCATGTTAAAACTCCTCCTTGAGCACGCGGCGAATGGCGTGGTTTCTGGCCTTATTTTCGATTTCTGTCAGCTTATCGGTCGAAAGCTTTTGCTTCTGAGCCATGTAATAAATTACGGATACGACCGCGCCGTACACGGCAGTTAAATCATCTCCGAATTTAATATTCGCGGTTACGTCGACGCCGCCGTCCGGGTTTTGCTCTGCGAGCAAGAAAGACCCCTTGACATTCTCAAGAATTTTGTCTATACTCAAATCAGAGTGTTTTTCAGACTCTTTCGCCGTTTCGACTGCTGCAACAGCCGAAGCGGCATTTTTCTTTTGAATGAGCTTTTCGTAAAGGCTCTGGGCGTCGTCGCGCAAGCTCTCGATATCGATAGAGAGGTCGCTGTACAGCTCCGTTTCTTCGCTGTTATCCGCGACGTTCATCGCCGCTTTCAACGCGTCTGCCATGCCGTCGAAGGCGGCTTCTACTTTGTGATACAGGTTCATGCGTTTCTTTCCTTTCTTTTTCTGTACTCATTGATGTTCACGATATTCCCGCACGACCGTGCGGCTTTTCTTTTCCTGCGCTGCGCGGCGACGAGCCGGTCGATAACGATCTGGATCCCGAGCACGGACCCCATGACCGTCCCGATCAGCATCGCAAAACCGAGCAGCTTGATTAAAATCATATAAAATCACCCTTTCTTGAATACGTCCATGGTCAGCGGCGCCCAACCTGCGTTCGCCGTGCCCGGCGTCTTGCTGTTGGTCTGTTTGCGTTGGCGCGGCAGGCGGACGCGCCGTTTGCCGTTCTCTACCGCAACAACGACAGCGCGCTCCCGCTCATTGACCTTCTTCTGCGCAGCGGCGTGCGCGGCTGCACGGTCTGGGCTTCCAAAAAGCGCCGGATGCCGCTTTCCGGGATGCGGAAAACATTGCTGAGCTTGATCGTGCCGGGAATCTTCCCTTTTCTGATAAGCCCCATAATCGTATCGCGCGAGATGTTCAGTCGCGCCATCACTTCCTGCAGCGTGTAATACTGTTCCATTTTTCTACTCCTTTCCTTTGGTCTCTTTCCCGCAGCCCTCCCACCTGCCGCCCGTTCAATGACAAGAAAATAATCACTTTGGGACAAGAAAATAATCACTTCGGGACAAGAAAATAATCACTTCGGCGCAAACAAAATAAAATCATGGGAGGTAAGTTCCGGGCGGCATGGGGCAAGGCTGCGAATACTATATGTGCGGAGTCTCCCACTTAATGTTCAAACCAAGACACAATATATTGTGTTTCGTGTTTGACTTCACCATCTAAATCTGCTATAATATCATCATAATCTGATGGTTAAAAGGTGGTGAAAATATTTGAACAAAAAGCAAACAAGTCCCAAGGTGGCTTCCATTGCATCCAAGGTCATGCGCGACGGTCGGACGAGCAAAGCCAGCAAGTCTGCTGCGGCAAGTGCGTTATCACAAACACGCAGCGGTAAGAAAAAGTAAATAGGTTTCTACCAACTGAGCGAGATGCGCCAACATCTCACTCAGTCTTTTTTATTTCCCGCTGATCTGTAAGACCGAGCAGGTAATCGATTGAACAATGGAACAGCCCTTGCATGTCAAGCAGCTTATTGGACGGAATCGCGCGAATACCGCCAGTCCACATTCGCAATGTCTGCTCCGTCACATTTAAACTGTCTGCCAGCTCTTTGCGGGTCATGCCCGCTCGTGCACGCTCGGCTTCTATGTTCTTTAGTGGGTGCATTCCCTCCCCTCCTCTCACTCTTTACCATAATTCGGTATCTTTTAGAGTTACTCACGCGCAAAAAAAATTTCGGCTGGGTTCTGAATTTTAAGCAGCGAAATCATCTTATCGATTTCATCGCTGCCGAAAATGCCTTTTTTCATCTTCCCATAGAATGTTTTAGGCGTGATGCCGATAGCTTTTGCTACACTCGCCTGTGACATATTGCGTTTGGTAATGATGCCGCGCAGTTCGTCAGTCTGGATCATTTTTGTATCACCTCTTTTGGTATCTTTTTAGGTTACTTTGAGTATAGCACGTACAAAGTAACTTGTCAAGATATTTTTTACTATTTTTTAGAAAATATTTTCTTGACAAGTTACTTTTTGCGTT
>OLGB01001393.1_pt1 | contig 29467 bp, 29 predicted proteins | sample 1605691 | NCBI WGS metagenome assembly OLGB01 (sample SAMEA3888925, study PRJEB22519) | human gut metagenome | biome: human gut; feature: human-associated habitat; material: faeces | place: Denmark | collected 2010 | reverse complement strand
GGTGATCCTGTACATTGTGGCCCTGTTCAACGCCCAGGGGGTGGTGACCTACGCCATCGTGACGGCGCTGCTGGCCCTGTGCATCATCGTCTCCCGGGTGCCCTTCCGGTCCCTGACCCGGGGTCTGAAGCCCATCTGGGTCATCGTGGCCTTCACGGCCATTATGAACCTGTTCTTCACCAGCGGCACCCCCCTGGGCGCCGGCTGGCTGCTGAGCCATATCTCCCAGGAGGGTCTGCGCTCCGCCATCTTCATGGTGCTGCGGATTGTGATGCTCATCATGGGCACCTTCCTGCTGACCTACACCACCAGCCCCATCTCCCTGACGGACGGACTGGAGAGCCTGCTGTCCCCCCTGAAGAAGCTGCGTCTGCCCGTCCACGAGCTGGCCATGATGATGTCCATCGCCCTGCGCTTTATCCCCACCCTCATCGAGGAGACGGACAAGATCATGTCCGCCCAGAAGGCCAGGGGCGCGGACTTTGAATCCGGCAATATCTTCCAGCGGGCCAAGGCGCTGGTACCCATTCTGGTGCCGCTGTTCATCAGCGCCTTCCGCCGTGCCGACGAGCTGGCCACGGCCATGGAGTGCCGCTGCTACCACGGCGGCGAAGGCCGCACCGCCCTCCATGTGCTTCGGTATCGCGCCGCCGACATTTGGGTGCTACTGGGCTTCATCGCCCTGACGGCCGGGATCATCGCCCTTGGCCGGCTGGGAATCTGAGAGGTACGTTATGCGCAACATCGCCCTGATCCTGATGTACAACGGCACCGCCTACCACGGGTGGCAGGTGCAGAAAACCGAGGTCACCGTGGCCCAGACCCTGGAGCGGGGTCTGTCCATGGTGTGCGGCGAGCCCATCAAGTGCACCGGCTGCGGCCGCACCGACGCCGGGGTCCACGCCGAGCACTATGTGGCCAATTTTCGCACCAATTCCCGTATTCCCGTGGACCGGCTGCCCTTCGCCGTCAACACCCATATTCCCGAGGACATCGTGGTGAAGGCGGCCTATGAGGTGGCGGAGGATTTCAACGCCATCGGCTCCTGCATCCGCAAGGAGTATACCTATCGCATCTACAATTCCCGGGTGAAGAACCCGTTTTATGTGAACAGGGCGTATTTTTACCCCAAGCGCCTGGACGAGGAGGTCATGGACCGGGCGGCCCGGATGTTCGAGGGGACCCACGATTTCGCCGCCGTGCGCAGCGTGGGCACCAACGTCCGCAGCACCGTCCGCACCATCTACTATTGCCGGGTCCGGCGGCAGGGGGACCTTTTGGAATTGAAGGTCTGCGCCAACGGCTTTTTGTATAATATGGTACGGGCCATCACCGGCACGGTGCTCTACGCGGCGGAGGGGAAGCTGACGCCGGAGGAGATCCCTGTGATCCTGGGCAGCGGCAACCGTACCCTGGCCGGGCCCACCGCCCCGCCGGGAGGTCTGTACCTGACAAGGGTGTGGTATGAAGATGAAAGACTCAATGGACCGGATGGAATTTGACCAGGGCAACCTCCAGGAGGAGGCGCCCCGCCGGGTGCAGCGCCGGAAGCGGCCGGAGCTGAAGCCCATATGGTTTGCGGCGGTGGCCGTGGTGCTGCTGGCGGTGGTGCTCATCGCTGCGCTGACGGATACCACCGCCTTCGACGGGCTGCGCCGCAGCGTGACCTATGCCCGGGCCAAAAAGGACGAGACCGGCTGCGCCCAGCTGTACCACTACGCCGCCGACCGCACCAGCTGCTTTGCCTCTCTGGACGGCAGCCTGGCCATCGTCACCAATAGCCAGCTGCTGGTGATGCAGGAGGACGGCCAGGTGGTCTGCAACGAGACTGTAAAGTGGACCTCCTGTACAGTGACCGGAACCGGCAGCCTGGCCGCCGCCTACGACATCGGCGGCAGCGACGTGTATGTCCTCAATGCCCAGGGCCTGGTCCGCAAAATCACCTGCGGCGGCGAGATTCTGTCCGTTACCCTGACCCGGGAGGGCCGCCTGGCGGTGACCCTCAACGAGCGGGGCTACAAGGCCGCCGTGGAGGTCATCCAAGAGAGCCGGGATGACATGGACAAGGTGGTGGCCTACCTGATGGAGAAAGAGACCATTACCGGCGCGGAGATGGTAGCCATCATCGAAGGCCGGGACCCCGCTCTGGTGGAGAACCCCTACGCCTCCACCCGGCAGGACGGCTTCCGCCCCTCCACCCCGGACGTGATCGAGCCGGCGGCCAAGAAGGTCCACATGATCTCCCAGAAGATCGAGGCCCCGGAGCTCCCGGAGGACCAGCCCGCCCAGGCGGACGCCCCGGCGGAGCAGCCCTCCGCCTCGGACGCCCCGGCGGAAAGCGCTCCGGCGGAGAACAAGTCGGACGCCCCGCAGAACTGACCCAGAGAAGCAACGGCGCGCTGCCCCGGCGGCGCGCCGTTTTCATCCTCCCCGGTCTGCCGCCGGGGCGGCGAAATCCATGAGGAGGTACATCCATGATCCGAAAAGCCACGGCCGCCGACCTGCCCGGCGTGGAGGCCATCTACAACGCCATTCTGGACCGGGAGGAGCAGGGCCCCGTCTACACCAACTGGCAGCGGGGTAAATACCCCACCGCCGACACCGCCCGCGCTGCCCTGGAGGCAGGGACCCTGTACGTGGGCGAGGAGGGCGGCGCCCTCTGGGGCGTGGTGAACCTCAACGGCGATCAGCTGCCGGAGTACGACGCCATCCCCTGGTCCATCCCGGCCCGGCGGGACCAGGTGGGCGTGATCCACACGCTGTGCATCCACCCGAACTGGTCCGGGCGGGGCCTGGCCCGGGAACTGGCGGCCTTCTGCGAGGCCGAGTGCCGCCGCCAGGGCAAGGCCGTCATCCGGCTGGACACCTGGGAGGGGAACCTCCCCGCCAACCGCCTCTACCCCTCCATCGGCTACCGGTACGCCGGGGCGGCGGAGTTCTTCTTCATGGGGTTCATCCACGAGACACTGAACTGCTACGAAAAGCTGCTGTGACCGGAACGTCTTGGGGCGCAGCGGGTTTCCGCCTTTGCTAACCGCAGGTTGACACGGTGCCGCCCGGCGGTTGGTGGCCCGGAACGGGCTGTTTCTGTTACGCTGGCACCGAAAAGGAGGGATCGCCCATGACCATTGGACAGCGCGTGGGACAAAAGCGAAAGGAGCTGGGGCTCAGCCAGGAGGCCCTGGGGGAGCAGCTGGGCGTGTCCCGGCAGTCCATCTACAAGTGGGAGAGCGACTCCGCCCTGCCGGAGATCGACAAGCTGATCGCCCTCAGCCGCCTCTTCGGTGTGTCCGTGGGGTGGCTGCTGGGAGTGGAGGAGCCGCCTCAGGACGATGGAGCGGATGCGGAGTCCGCCCCGGAGGCAGGCGAGCTGACGGAGGCCCAGCTGCGCATGGTGGAGGAAATCGTGGCGCGGTACACCGCCGCCCTGCCCAAAGCCAAGCGCCGCCGCTGGCCCTTTGTGCTGGCCGGCGTTGTGCTGTTCTTTGCCATCTTCAACCTCTTTTCGGAGCTGAACGCCCTGCGCAGCCAGCAGGGCAGCATTTCCAGCAGCATCGCCCAGGTCCAGAACAGTGTGGACCGGCAGATCGGCTCCATCTCAAGCCGTGTGGAGGAGATTTTGAAGGCCCAGAACAGCCTGGTGGCGGATTACGGTGTAGAGCTGACCGCTGTCACTCCTGCCCATAATACTGCAACGTTCACTGTCCATGCCGTCCCCAAGACCTATGTGGAGGGGATGACGGTGGAATTTATCGCCGAAAACGGTGAGGTGGCCAGCGACCGGGTGGCGAAAGCCGGGGAAATCGGCTCCAACCAGCGCTTCTACGCAGACCTGTCCGTCCCTCTGACGGATTCCATCACCATTTCCGCACTGCTCATCTCCCCCGACGGCACCCGCCAGACCCAGCTGTTGGACCAGTTCCATGGACTCTACAGCGACACCTTGCCCGCCGTGGATGTACAGAGCAATCTCATGTGGATGGACCTGACAGACGGAGCCCTGGTGCTGACGGAGCACAGCCACGAGCGCTATCTCTGGACCCGGGAGCAGATCTGGTCCGACAGCGCCGCTGCCATCGCCGACGTGCGGGTGGGACTGTTCAAAAACCGGCAGCTGGCCGCCTGGGCGGAGCCCTGCGAACAGCCCGACAGCTTCCACGGCTTTGAGGACTGCTCCTTCTACTGTCTGCCGGAGCTGCACCTGGATCTGACCGCTCAGGACACCGTCGAGATCGCCGCGGTGGTGACGGACGTGTACGGCAGGACCATCATCTGCCAGGACGTGCCCTATGTTCCCGACGCGGAGGCAGCCGAGCTGGTCCACCCGGACATCAGCTCTTCGGACAGCGACCCGGCCAACTGGCACTACTGACGCAAAACAGCGCACCCGGAATTCCGGGTGCGCTGTTTCTCTGTTTTGGGTTTGGGGAAAGCGGCGGTCAGTCCAGTTCCGCCTGGCCGGTGTAGAGCTGGTAGTACCGGCCGTGCTGGGCCAGCAGGTCCTCGTGGTCGCCCCGCTCGATGATCTCGCCCTGCTCCAGGACCATGATGGCCTTGGCGTTGCGGACGGTGGAGAGCCGGTGGGCGATGACGAACACAGTGCGGCCCGCCATGAGCCGGTCCATGCCCTGCTCGATGAGCTTTTCCGTGCGGGTGTCGATGGAGCTGGTCGCCTCGTCCAGGATCAGCACCGGCGGGTTGGCGCAGGCCGCCCGGGCGATGTTCAGCAGCTGCCGTTCGCCCTGGCTCAGGTTCCCGCCGTCGCCGGAGAGGACGGTCTGATAGCCCTGGGGCAGGCGGCGGATGAAGGCGTCGGCTCCGGCCATGGCCGCGGCGGCCTCCACCTCCTCGTCGGTGGCCTCCAGGCGGCCGTAGCGGATGTTGTCGGCCACGGTGCCGGTGAAGAGATGGGTGTCCTGGAGCACGATGCCCAGGGACCGGCGCAGGGAGTCCTTCTCGATGTCCCGGATATCGATGCCGTCGTAGGTGATGGTGCCGGACTGGATCTCGTAGAAGCGGTTGATGAGGTTGGTGATGGTGGTCTTGCCGGCGCCGGTGGAGCCTACGAAGGCGATCTTCTGCCCCGGCTTGGCGTACAGGGAGATGTCGTGGAGGACGGTCTTTTTCTCGTCATAGCCAAAGACCACATGGTCAAAGCGCACGTCGCCCCGGACCTGGGTCAGCGTGCCGTCGGGCTGCTTCCAGGCCCACTCCCCGGTGTCGAAGTCCGCCTCGGTCAGCCCGCCGCTGCGGTCCTCGGTGACCCGGACCAGCTTCACCTTGCCCGCGTCGGTCTCGGGCTGGGCCTCCATGACCTCAAAGACCCGCTCGGCGCCAGCCACGGCGGAGAGGATGGTGTTCACCTGCTGAGAGATCTGGGTGATGGGCTGGCTGACCTGCCGGGTGTACTGGAGGAAGGCCGCCAGGTCCCCCAGCTGGAAGGTGCCGCTGCCGATGGCCAGGATGGCGCCCACGCCGCAGGTGATGGCGTAGTTGATATAGCTGAGGTTGCCCATGGCGGGCATCATGGCGCCGCCGTAGGCCTGGGCCCGGGTGGCCGCGTGGCGGTAGTCCTCGTTGAGCTTGCGGAAATCCGCTTTGGCGGCGTGCTCGTGGTTAAAGACCTTGATGACCTTCTGGCCCTCGATCATCTCCTCGATGTAGCCGTTGACGGCGCCCAGGGCCGCCTGCTGGGCGGCAAAGTACCGCCGGGAGCGGCCGCCGATGACCTTGACCACCCGCAGCATCACCACCAGCATCACCAGAGTGATGAGGGTCAGGGCCGGGCTCAGCACGATCATCATGATGATGGTGCCGGTGAAGTTCAGCGTGCAGGAGATGAGGCTGCCGAAGCTGTTGTTCAGGGCCTCGGAGATGGTGTCGATGTCGTTGGTGTAGCGGCTCATGAGCTCGCCGTGGGTGTGGGTGTCGAAAAATTTCAGCGGCAGGGTCTGCATCCGGTCAAAGAGGTCGGCGCGGATCTTGGCCACGGTGTTCTGGGATACATGGACCATGATGCGGGCGTAGCCGAAGGAGCAGGCCGCGCCGGTGATATAGACCGCCGCCATGATGGCCAGCATCCTGGCAAGGCCCGGGAAGTCGCCGGGGAGGATATAGTCGTTGATGAGGGGCTTGATGAGGTAGGACCCGCCCACGGTGCACACGGAGCTGATGACCAGCAGCACCGCCACAATCACCAGCAGGCGGGTGTACCGGCCCAGATACCGCATCAGCTTTCCCAGGGTCCCCCGCAGGTCCTTGGGCTTCTGGAAGCCGTGGCGGCCGGGTCCACGTCCGGGGCCGCCGGGGCCCATGGGGCGGGAATTGTTTTGACGCTGTTCAGCCACCGATGCTCACTCCTTCCTGCTGGGACTCATAGACCTCGCGGTAGATGTCGCAGGTCTTCATCAGTTCTTCATGGGTGCCCTGGGCCGCCACCCGGCCGCCGTCCATCACCAAAATCAGGTCCGCCTCGCACACAGAGGTGACCCGCTGGGCGATGATGAGCTTGGTGGTGTCCTTGAGCTCATTGGCAAAGGCGCTGCGGATCTTGGCGTCGGTGGCGGTGTCCACGGCGGAGGTGGAGTCGTCCAGGATCAGCACCTTGGGCCGCTTCAAAATGGCCCGGGCGATGCACAGCCGCTGCTTCTGGCCGCCGGAGACGTTGACGCCGCCCTGACCCAGGTCGGTGTCCAGGCCGTCCGGCATCCGCTCCAGAAACTCGTCGGCGCAGGCGGAGCGGCAGGCCGCCCAGAGCTGCTCGTCGGTGGCGTCGGGATCGCCCCAGAGGAGGTTTTCCCGAATGGTGCCTGAGAAGAGGGTGTTCTTCTGCAGCACCACGCTGACCTCATCCCGCAGGTGCTCCATGGTGTAGTCCGCCACCGGCCGGCCGCCCACGGAGACGGTGCCCTCCGTGGCCTCGTACAGCCGGGGGATCAGGGACACCAGGGTGGTCTTGGCGCTGCCGGTGCCGCCCAGGATGCCCACGGTCTGGCCGGAGCGGATGTGGATGTCCACGTCCCGCAGGATCCACTCGGCGGCCTCGGTGTTGTACTTGAAGGAGACGTGGTCGAAATCGATGCTGCCGTCCTTTACCTGGGCGGGGACGGCAGCGCCGCTGTCATCGGTGTCGGTGACGGCCCGGTCGTCGGTGATGGCGGGGCGTTCCTCCAGCACCTCCCGGATGCGGCGGGCACAGGCCACGGACCGGGTCATCATCATGAAGATCATGGATACCATCATCAGGGAAATCATGATCTGGGTGATGTAGGTGAAGAAGGTGATGAGCTTTCCGGCCTCCAGGGACCCGGCAAAGACCATCTGGCCGCCGAACCACATGACGGCGATGATGGTGCCGTAGACGATCAGCATCATGATGGGCATATTGATGACCACCATGCCGAAGGCCCGCTGGGCGTTGTTCTTCAGGTCCAGGTTGCGCTTGGCGAACTTCTCCCGCTCGTGGTCCTCCCGGACGAAGGACTTCACCACCCGGATGCCGGTCAGGTCCTCCTGGACCACCAGGTTCAGCGCGTCGGTCCTCTCCTGCATGGAGCGGAACAGGGGGCTGGCCTTGGAGAGGATCAGCGCCACGGACACCGCCAGCAGCGGCAGCGCCACCAGAAAGACATTGCTGAGCTGACGGCTGATGCGGATGGAGAGAAACAGGGCGCACACCAGCATCACCGGGGCCCGCACCAGCAGCCGCATACCGAACATCAGCGTCATCTGCAGGTTGTTGACGTCGTTGGTCAGGCGCGTCACCAAAGAGGCGGTGGAAAATTTCTCGATATTGGAAAAGGCGTATTCCTGGATGTGGTCATACTCCGCCGCGCGGAGACCCGCGCCGAAGCCCATGCCCGCCGTGGCGGAGCAGGCGGCGGCTCCCAGGCCGAAGGCCAGGGACACCATGGCCATCACCACCATCAAAATGCCCTTGCGCAGGATGTAGCCCTGGTCCCCGGTGGCGATGCCCACATCCACAATGTCGCTCATCACCAGCGGGATCAGCAGCTCAAAGATCGCCTCCGCCGCACTGCACCCGATGCCCAGGGCAATCCAGCCGGCGTAAGGCCGCATATATTTCGTCATGTCGCTTAATCCTCCTCCAAATTCCGAATGACCCTGTCCAGGAGCTCCCGGAGCTGCTCCGTCTCCTGGGGAGTAAAGCCCCGCACCATGGCGGCCTCCGACTCCCGAAAGGCCTGCTCAAACAGGGCCTGCTGCTGGCGGCCCTTGTCGGTGAGCGTGATGAGGCGGCGCCGGGCGTCGCTGCCGCTGACGCTGCGGACCACCAGCTCCTTCTCCGCCATCCGATCCAGGATACCGTTGGCGGTGGAGGGCTTCACCTTCAAAAAGTCCGTCACCTGGCACTGGGGCGCCTGGCCGCCGTGGCGGAACAGATACAGCAGCACGTGGGTCTGGACCGGAGTGACCTCGTACCGGCTGAGCCGGGCCTCCATCCCGGCCCGGGCCAGGTGGGCACACCGCCCCAGCGTGGGTCCCAGGGCGTTGGCATAAAACATGGAGACACCTCCCGTTTTTATTTAGTGTGCTAAATATTAGCACGCTAAATACTAGCACAGTGCAGCGCCCTTGTCAACGCGGAATCAGGCGGAACTTTTTGAACGATTTATGAACGAATTTTGACGAATTCTGCCGTTCTGTAAACAAATTGTGAAGCTTCACTCCAGCCTGTTGACTTTCCGTGGGCAGGCGGCTATGATGAATTCAACAAGCAGGAAGCTTGTGAACACACACACCATTTTCCCTCTCCTTTCTCTATATCATACAGGAAAGCAGGCAGTCCCAACGGGCTGCCCGCTTTCCTGTTTTTCCGGCCTCTGCGGATCGCTTGCCTCCTCCAATTTTATCGAAAAACAATAAATAATCGTTGACAAACAATAATATTCCATGGTAGGATACAGCCAAAAGGAGGAGTGGCCATGGAGGGTTCCCACGTGCAGAAGATCGCCCGGGTGCTGAATGTCCTGGTAATCGCCGCCCTGGTGTGCAACATCATCATCTTATATCTGGTTCCGGTGGCCGTGGTGTCCCTGGAGCTGTCGGAGGGGTCCGGCCTGCTGGAGGGTGTCGCGGCCTATCTGCGGGACTTTCTCCATCCCGGACAGGACGACATCCTGACCGCCACCGCGGCTGCCAGCTTCCTGGCCTGGTTCTGGTGCTGGAAGAGTACCCGCGCTCTGGTGCTGACGCTGTTTCTGCTGGTGGCCGGTGTGTGCACGGCTCTGATCCTCTGGCAGGGGCGGCGGGTGCTGCGCACCATTCTGCGGGGCGCGCCCTTCTCGGCGGAAAACGCTGTCAGCCTGCGGCGGGCCGCGGTGTGTTCCTTCGTCGTCTCCGGCGCGGCTCTGGCGCGGCTGGTGTTCAGCGTGTGGTATTTCCGCTCGCCCCAGCCCCTGCTGTCCTACAACGCCCTGTTCGTCCCCATCTTCGCCATGGCGGGGCTTCTGTGCCTGGTCATGTCCGCCCTGTTCCGCCAGGCGGCGGAGATGAAGACGGAGAACGACCTGACGATCTGAGGAGGTGGGCGGAATGATACGAACGCCTGCGCAGAAGATCGCCGACGCCCTGATCTGCCTGTCCATTCTGGCGCTGATCACAGAGGCCTTTCTGCTGCCCTGGATCAACGCGTTTGCCTACTTCCAGGCCAATGTGGCCGGTGGGCCCACGCTGGAGCATCTGATGGCGGTTTTTGCCTATGATTTTGACGACGGCCTGGGGAATCTCCTCCGGATCTCTCTGGAGAGCTGGGGCCACGCCCACTCCGCTGTCCTGGCCCTGTTTTTATGGCTGGTGTCCATCTGCGGCGCCGTCATTTTGATCCAGGGCATCCGTATTCTGGCCACGGTGGCAGACGGCACGCCCTTCTCTCCGAAAAACGCGGTTTCTCTCCGCCGCGCGGGCCAGGCCTGCTTTGTCATCGCCGCCGGAGCCCTGGGCCGGACCATGTTTACCCTCTTCCGGGAGGGTTCCGCCGCTCTGGCCTCCTATACCGCCCTGCTGGTCCCCCTGTTCGCCATGGCGGGGCTTCTGTGCCTGGTCATGTCCGCCCTGTTCCGCCAGGCGGCGGAGATCAAGGCGGAGAATGACCTGACGATTTGAGGTGAGTCTATGGCGATCGTAGTGAATTTGGACGTGATGATGGCCAGACGGAAGATGTCCCTGAGCCAGCTGTCGGAAAAGGTAGACATCACCCTGGCCAATCTGTCGATTCTGAAAAACAACAAGGCCAAGGCGGTGCGCTTTTCCACCCTGGAGGCCATCTGCGCCGCCCTGGACTGCCAGCCGGGGGACATCCTGGAATACGTGCCGGATCAGGGAAGCTAAATCCCTCTCCGCGCTTCCCTTCCCCTGCCTCTGACCCCACAAACTATGTCCGCCTGCGGCGGACCCGATCATAAGGAGAATTGCATATGTCTGTTCCTGAAAACGCCCTCCCCGCGGGAGGGCCGGCGAAGCCTACCCAAAATCCCGGAAAACCCTACGCCGCCGACCGGCGGGACCGGCGGGCGCTGCTCCTGACGCCGGTTTGGTGTTTCCTGTTGGTGGACAGTTTCTTTTGGCACTGGCCCTGGGGCCTGGGGCTGACCGCCGCGGGCTTTCTGTGGTACGCCCTGGCGCTGGGCTATCTGGGCCGGGCGTGCCTGCGGCGGCGGGAGGACCGGGTGCTGCTGGTGATGAACCTGGCGCTGCTGGCCTCCTTTGCCCTGACCTCCAACAGCTGGTTCCGGTGGTGGAACCTGCTGGCGCTGCTGGTCCTGGTGCCGGTGCACCTGATGTCCCTGTCCGGGGCGGGACGCCTGCCCTGGCAGCAGCCGGTCATGCTGTGGGAGCGGCTGTGTCTGCTTTTGGTGGGCCTGTTCGGTCAGTTGGGCGCCCTGGGCGCGGTGCTGACCGCCTCCTCCGCCCCCCGGCGCCGGACCTGGGCGGCGGTGCTGGGCGCCGTGGGAGCCCTGGTGCTGCTGGCGGTGCTGGTGCCGGTGCTGGCCTCCGCCGACGCCCTCTTCGCCGCCGCCACGGCGGAGGTGCGGATCTTCCTCCGGGAGCACTTCACCTCCACGGTGTGGAAGCTGGTCTGGGCGCTGATCCTGACGCCCTTCGTATTCAGCCTGCTGTACTTCCTGCGGCGCCCCACTCCCCTGTCCCGGTCCGCGGAGCGGACGGGCCGGACCGTGGACGGTCTGGGCTTCGCCGTGGTGCTGGCGGCGGTGGCCGCCCTCTACGCCCTGTTCCTGGCGGTCCAGTCCGCCGGGCTTTTCGGCGGGGAGGCATACCTCGCCAGCCGGGGCCTTTCCTATGCCGAGTGGGCCCGCAGCGGCTTTTTCCAGATGGTGGGCGTCACGGCGGTGAACCTGACGATACTGCTGGTCTGCCTGACCTTCTCCCGCCGCGGCGGCGGCAGTTACGCGGCGGTGCGGCTGCTGGGGGCGGTGCTGACGGCGGAGAGCTTTTTGCTGCTGGCCTCCGCCGCCTGGCGGATGACGCTGTACGTGGAGGCCTACGGCCTGTCCTTCAAGCGCTGCATGACCTACTGGGGCATGGGGATGATGGCCCTGTTTTTCCTGGCGGCGGCGGTCAAGCTGGCGCGGCCGGACTTCGGCTTCTTCCGGGCGGCGGCGCCGGTGGCCCTGGCCGGGTGGCTGGTGATCAACTGCGTGCCGGTGGACTACCTGGTGGCAAAGGACCAGGTGGACCGCTGCCTCTCCGGCGAGAGCCAGACCATCGATGTGGAGTACCTGCTGTACAGCCTGTCCTACGACACCCTGTCCCAGCTGGAGCGGCTGGACGGGGATCTGATCTGCCAGACCTGGACGGACTGGGGGGACAGCTACGGGCAGACCCGATTGTCCACCCTGCTGGATGAGCGCCGGGCGGAGGCCCGGCGGGACTGCGCCGACTGGCGCAGCTGGGACCTGTCGGCGTGTCTGGCGGCCATGGGAGGGGACTGAGATGAGGCGAAAAATGGTCGGGATCTCTCTCCTTTTGCTGGTCCTTCTGGCGGCAGTTTCCGTTTCGCTGACGGTCCTTTTCTCCGGCGGCTATGAGCGGATCATCGGCCTCAACTGGGATCTGGACCTGCCCCGCAGCAGCGGCTGCCTTTACGAGACGGACAGCGGCGAGAGCTTCCACGGGGACGGTTTTCGCTACCACGTGCTGGAATACGCCCCCGGCAGCGGACTGGCGGCGGCCCTGGAGGAACAGGCGGAGGAATGTACCCCGGCGGAGTGCGGAGCGGCGTTCATCTGGGACGGCCTGTCCGTTCCCGCGGACTGGCGGCCGGACCCGGCGCAGTGCCGCTGCTTCACCAAGGCCCACCCCTCGGACAGCCGCAATGAGCTGTGGCTGCTGCTCTCGGCCGACGGCACCCGGCTGTACGCGGCGGAGTCGTTCCTCTGAGCATCCCCGAAAAAGAAGCGGCGGCGGACACCTTTCGGTGTCCGCCGCTGTTTTTTCACGCTGTTCACCGGGACCGCTCACGGCGCCTTCCGCCGCAGGCCACATAGGGGGCAGTCCAGCCGCCGCTTCTCCTGACCGTCCACGGCGCCGCCTTCTCTCAGTCCCGCAGGCTGGTAGGGTAGATCCCCCGGGCATGGAGTTTTTTCAGTTCCTCCGCCACCAGGGCCCGGTCCTCCTGATAGGTCATGCCGAACCACTTGTCGGCGGAGTGGAGCACGGAGACCTCCAGAGCCCCCTTCTCCAGCTGCTCGCCCACCATCAGCGGCAGCAGGCACTCGGCCTTGATGTTGTTCCCAGCCTCGTGGCGCAGGAAGTTCTCAAAGTAGTCCTTCAGCGCCGGGAAAATGCTGGGGGCAAAGCCCCAGAAGTTCATGGACACCACCGTGTCCGGCGCCAGGGAGCGGTCCTCCGCCAGGTCCTTCAGGGACCCGTCGGGATACAGCTGGATCTTCAGCGCCTCCCGGATGGCGCGCAGCTTCCCGTCCTCCACAGCGCAGACGCCCCGGGACACGGTGCCGTGGAGGCTGGCGGTGTTCTTGAGGAGGTAGCCCACCATGGTGGCCCTGCCGTTTTCAGGCAGCTTCACCAGCTCGTCATATATGGTGCGGAAGGCGTCCACACCGTAATAGTCGTCGGCGTTGATGACGCAGCAGGGCTCATGGACCACGCCGGCGGCGCACAGCAGGGCGTGGACCGTACCGAAGGGCTTGGTCCGCTCCGCCGGGATGCGATAGAAGTCCGGCACCGAGGTAAAGTCCTGGAAGGCGTAGGCCACCTCCACCGGCGAACCGTCGGCGGCGGTGCGGCGGGCCAGAGCGTCGCCGCACAGGCGGCGGACCATCTCCTCCATCTCCGGCTTGATGATGAACACCACTTTATTGAACCCGGCCCGGAGGGCGTCGTAGATGGAGTACTCCATCAGGATCTCCCCGTTGGGGCCGATGCCGTCCACCTGCTTGCTTCCGCCGTACCGGGAGCCCAGGCCCGCGGCCATGATCACCAAAGAGACTTTCATGGGATCCTCTCCTGCATTTCATTAAAATTGGATTTACGCAACCATGCGCAAATCCCGTATAGCTCTACCATACCCTATTTGCCGGACTTTTGCAACCGCTCTTGACTTTTTTCTCCCGCTGTCTATAATACGAGAACGAGAATCATTTTCAAATTGAGGAGGGTGCGCCATGCCCTACACCACCAGACAGCGCCAGGCCATTTTGCAGTGCCTCCAGCGGCGGGGGGACGCCTCCGTCACCGCCGGGGAGCTGGCGGAGGACCTGCGCTCCGCCGGGTGTCCCGTGGGCCTCGCCACCGTCTACCGCCAGCTGGAGCGGCTGGAGGCGGCGGGCATCGTCCACAAGATCAACACCGAGGACGGCGCCTTTTACCAGTTCTGCGGCCGGGACGGCCACGGTCACCGGGACTGCTTTCTGCTCAGATGCGAGCGCTGCGGCCGCATCCGCCATGTGGACTGCGTCCAGCTCCAGGGGCTCTACGACCACCTGGAGCGGGAGCACCACTTCCGCATCAACCCCCGGGGCACGCTGCTCTCGGGGATCTGTGACCAGTGCGCCAAAGAGGAGGAAACGCGTGGAGAGCAATGAACTGATCGTCTGCCGGGACGTGTCTCTGGGCTATGAGGGTCAGAGCGTCCTGACCCATCTGGACCTGACGGTCCGGGCCGGGGACTACCTTTGCATCGTGGGGGACAACGGCTCCGGCAAGTCCACCCTGCTGCGGGGCCTGCTGGGCCTGATCGCCCCCCAGTCGGGTCAGATCCTCCGCTCGCCGGAGCTGGAGCGGGGGGCCATCGGATACCTGCCCCAGCAGACCCGGGCCCAGCGGGACTTCCCCGCCACGGTGTACGAGGTGGTCCTCTCCGGCTGCCTCAACCGCAAGGGGATGCGGTTCTTCTACTCCGCCGCCCAGAAGTCCCAGGCGCTGATGAACATGGGCAAGCTGGGCATCCTGGAGCTGAAGGACAAGTGCTACCGGGACCTCTCCGGCGGCCAGCAGCAGCGGGCCCTGCTGGCCCGGGCCCTGTGCGCCGCCGGGCGGCTGCTGATCCTGGACGAGCCGGTGACGGGTCTGGACCCCGCCGCCGCCCAGGACCTGTATAAGCTGCTGTCCTACCTCAACCGCAAAGAGGGCATGGCGGTGGTCATGGTGACCCACGACCTCAAGGCCGCGCTGAAGGGCGCCCGCCGGGTGCTGCACATCGGCCACGACAGCGTCTTTCTGGGGACGGCGGCGGAGTATCTGGCCTCGCCCCAGGGGCGGCGGTTCCGGGAGGAGGACGTATGAATATTCTGGAAATGCTGACCTGGCCCTTCATGCAGCGGGCCCTGATCGCCGGCGTGCTGGTGAGCCTGTGCGCGGCGCTGCTGGGGGTGTCCCTGGTCCTCAAGCGCTACTCCATGATCGGCGACGGCCTCAGCCACGTGTCCTTCGGCGCATTGGCCATCGCCGTGGCGCTGGGGGTGACGCCCCTGTACTTCTCCATTCCGGTGGTGATCCTGGCAGCCTTCTTCCTGCTGCGCATGGCCAGCCATCCCCGGTGGAACAGCGACGCCGCCGTGGCGGTCATGAGCGCCTCGGCCCTGGCGGTGGGCGTCATCGTCATCTCCCGCACCACCGGCATGACCACCGACGTGGACAACTACATGTTCGGCAGCGTCCTGGCCATGACGGACCTGGACGTGCTACTGGCGGCGGGGCTGAGCCTGGCGGTGCTGGTGCTGTTCGTGCTCTTCTACCACAAGCTCTTCGCCGTCACCTTCGACGAGAGCTTCTCCCGGGCCACGGGGCTGAAGGTGGACCGGTACAACACCCTTCTCGCGGTGCTGACGGCGCTGACCATCGTGCTGGGGATGCGGATGATGGGCGCCATGCTGATCTCTTCCCTGGTGATCTTCCCGGCCCTGACGGCCATGCGGCTGTTCAAGAGCTTCCGGGGCGTCATGATCTGCGCCGGAACCACCGCGGTGGTGTGCTTCTGCGCGGGGCTCACCGCCTCCTGGGTCTGGTCCACGCCGGTGGGCGCGTCCGTGGTGGCGGCCAACCTCACGGTGTTCCTGCTCTCCTGCGGCGCCGCCTTTGCGCGCAGCCGCTGAGGGCGGCGGAGGGGGCGAAACCGGCGGTCCTGTCCTCCGTTCCGGCCTCCATTCCCGCCCCGCGGCGGACCGAACCCGCTTTTCGGCCCGCCGCGGGGTTTTTCGCCCGGTTTTTTCCTGTAAATGCAGAGGAATATGAAAGAAAAGTCTTGCGCTTTGATGCCTCCTGTGCTATGATGCATATGTTAGAAGTGTAAGGTATGTGGAGTGGGCCGCCGGTCCGCTCTTTTTCTTGACTTTTTTCGGTCTGTCAAAATCTGCATATTCTGCGGAAGAAGGGAGTCCTTCCATGAAAAAAATCACGGAACTGACCGCCGAACTGGCGGCCCCCGCCATCGCCGAGCAGGGCTGCACCCTCTGGGACGTGGAGTACGTCAAGGAGGCCGGCACCTGGTATCTGCGCATCCTCCTGGACAAGGAGGGCGGCGTGGACATCCTGGACTGCGAGGCCGTCTCCCGAAAGGTCAGCGACCTGCTGGACGAGGCCGACCCCATCGAGGGCAGTTACACCCTGGAGGTGGGCTCCGCCGGAGCCGAGCGGGCCCTCAAGCGCCCCGGCGACTTCCAGCGGTATCTGGGCAGCCCGGTGCTGGTGAAGCTGTACCGGAACCTGGAGGGCCGCAAGGAGTTCCCCGGCGTGCTGAAGGCCTATGACGAGGCCAGCGGCGACGTGACTATCACCTTCGGGAACCGGGAGCTGACCTTCCCCAAAAAGGACATCGCCCTGGTCCGCCTGCGGGTGGAATTCTAAGACCCCAACCGTCCAAAAAGACGTATATTTTATAACTAAGGAGAATCAGCGATGAAAGGCAAAAAGCAAAAGGAACCCGTGGGCTTCAACCCTGCGGAGATCTTTGCCGCTCTGGCTCTGCTGGAAAAGGAGCGGGGCATCCCCCAGTCCTTCATGATGGAGAAGATCATCCAGGCCCTGACCACCGCCTACAAGCGGGACCACGTGGACGTGGAGAACGTGATCGTGGACGTGGATGAGGCCCACCAGGACCTGAAGATGTTCGTCCAGAAGAACGTGGTGGACGAGGAGGACTACGTGGACCCGGCCAACGAGATGACCGTGGAGGAGGCCAAGAAGCTCTCCGCCAAGTATGAGATCGGCGACATCGTCAACATCCCCGTGGACACCGTGGAGTTCGGCCGCATCGCCGCCGGCAACGGCAAGCAGGTCATCATCCAGGGTCTGCGGGAGGCCGAGCGGGGCATGGTGTACGACGAGTTCAACTCCAAGCAGCACGAGATCCTCACCGGTGTGGTGACCCGCATCGATCCCCGCACCGGCAGCGTCTCCCTGCGGATCGGCACCGGCGCCGAGTCCACCGAGGCGCTGCTGATGTCCGGCGAGCAGGTCCCCGGCGAGGAGCTCACCGAGGGCATGCACGTGAAGGTCTACGTGGTGGAGGTCCGCCGCAGCACCCGGGGTCCCCAGGTGCTGATCTCCCGGACCCACCCGGGCCTTGTCAAGCGTCTGTTCGAGCTGGAGGTGCCGGAGATCTACGACGGCACCGTGGAGGTCAAGTCCATCGCCCGGGAGGCCGGCAGCCGCACCAAGATGGCCGTGTGGTCCAACGACGAGAACGTGGATCCCATCGGCGCCTGCGTGGGCCCCAAGGGCCAGCGGGTGGCCGCCATCGTGGAGGAGCTGCGGGGCGAGAAGATCGACATCATCAAGTGGAGCGAGGACCCCGCCCAGTTTATCGCCGCCGCCCTGGCGCCCGCCGACGTGGTGGACGTGTGGATGGCCGACGAGGGCAAGGCCTGCCGCTGTGTGGTGCCGGACGACCAGCTGTCCCTGGCCATCGGCAAGGAGGGTCAGAACGCCCGCCTGGCCGCCCGCCTGACCGGCTACAAGATCGACATTAAGCCCGAGAGCTACCAGGAGGGCGACGAGGCGGAAACCGCCCCGGAGATGCCGGAGGACGCGGCTGAAACCGCGCCCGTGGAGGAATAATATCAAAAAATCAACCAGAAAGGCGGCCTGACGGATGCCGAAAGTGAAAAAGATCCCCCAGCGGCAGTGTGTGGGCTGCCGGGAAATGAAAGACAAGAAGTCCCTGCTGCGGGTGGTGAAGTCCCCGGAGGGGACGGTCTCCCTGGACTTCGGGGGAAAGAAGCCCGGCCGCGGCGCCTATGTGTGCCACGATGTGGAGTGCCTGCGGCGGGCCCGGAAGTCCCGGGCCCTGGAGCGGGCCTTTGAGACGGCCATCCCGGCGGAGGTTTACGACGCCATGGAGGCGGAACTGCGAGGTGCGGATGAACAGCAATGACCGGATCCTCTCCCTGCTGGGCCTGAGCCTCCGGGGCGGAAATCTGGCGGTGGGCGAGGAGCCGGTGGACGCGGCCGCCCGGGCCAAAGACGCCCGGCTGCTGCTGCTGGCCGCCGACAGCGCCGACAATACCCGCCGCCGCTGCGAGCACATGGCCCTGGCAGGCAGCTGCCTGTGGGTCCGCCTGCCCTGCACCAAGGAGCAGATGGGCCGGGCCCTGGGGCGGAATTCCGTGGCCCTGGCAGCGGTGACCGATATCGGCCTGGCCTCCGCCCTGGCGAAGCTCCTGGCGGAGCTGGACGGCGCCCAGTACGGCGACACTGCGGCGCGGATGGCCGAGAAGGCCCGCCGGGCGGCAGAGCGGAAGGCCGAGCAGGCCGCCCATGAGAAGAATCTCCGCAGGGGACGGCGAAAGCCCCCGGAGCCGGCTCCCCGGCCTCCGGAACCGGAGGCGCCCCGGAGTCCCGAGGCCCCTGGCCGTGCGCCGTCCCACAGACGGCCCGCCGGAGAACGTCCGCCGGACCGGCGGAGCGCCCAGGACCGTTCCCCCGGCCGGAAAGCCCGTGACGGGCAGACCCCGGACCGCCGCCCCTATGACCGGCGCGGCTCCGCAGACCAGGCCGGCCGCCAGATCCATGGCCGGCGGAGTGCGGAACAGCGGACCCCAGGCGGAGCCGCCGGACGCGGGGACGCCCCGGCATCCAAGCGGTATTCCCGTCCCAGCAGGGACAAACGCCCCAAGCCGAAGGGACAGGCGCGTCCCTATGCCAACAGCCGCCCGGTGAAAAAGGGCAAGGGCTCCTTCCGCAAGAAGGAGGGCTGACGGGCCGCGCCGCTGCCCCGGCGCAGGTCCGGGGCGGCAACTGCAAATAAATTTCCCAGCCCTCGGGTTGGAGCAAGACGAGGTGTTTTGATTGGGTATTGAAAAATACAGAGTGCATGAGGTGGCCAAGGACTTCGGCCTTCCCACCAAGACCATTACGGAGATCCTGACGAAGTACGCCCAGGCCCCCAAGAACCATATGCAGGTTCTCACGGATCACGAGCTGTCGCTGATCTTCGACTATCTGACCCAGCACAACCAGGTGTCCAGCATCCAGGCGATCTTCGCAGACACCTTCAAGGAAAAAGAGAAGGAGGCCCCCAAGGCCCCCTCCGCCGAGAAGGCTGCTGCCCCCGTGCAGGACAGCAGCGCCGCCAAGCCCGCCCCCAAGCAGGCCGGCGCCGCGCCCGCGCAAAACGGCGGCAAGCCCCAGGCGGCCCCCCAGGGCGGCCAGCAGGCGGCGCAGCAGCCCCAGCAGCCCATGTCCCGGGTGCCCCAGAAGAAGATCGTCGATACCCGCAAGGGCGGCGACGTGAACCTGGCCAAGTATGACCAGAGGCTGGAGGAGCTGGCTCCCGAGCGGGCCAACCGGATGCAGCAGCGCAGCGGCAAGGAGAAGATCCGCACCAACAGCCAGCGCCGGGGCGGCATGACCTTCTCCAACAAGCGCCGCCAGGACGAGGCCGAGAAGATGCGCCGCCTCCAGCTGGAGATCGCCAAGAAGGCCCCCGTGAAGGTCATGATCCCCGACGAGATCAGCGTGGGCGAGCTGGCCAGCCGCATGAAAAAGACCGGCGCCGAGGTGGTCAAGTGCCTGATGAAGAACGGCGTCATGGCCTCCCTCAGTCAGATCATCGACTTCGACACCGCCGCCATCATCGCCGAAGAGATGGGCTGCAAGGTGGAGAAGGAGATCACCGTCACCATCGAAGAGCGTCTGATCGACGACCACGAGGATAAGCCGGAGGACCTGGTGCCCCGGGCCCCCGTGGTGGTGGTCATGGGCCACGTCGACCACGGCAAGACCTCTTTGCTGGACACCATCCGCAACACCTCCGTGGCGGCCGGCGAGGCCGGCGGCATCACCCAGCACATCGGCGCCTACCAGGTCCAGGTGAACGGCAAGCCCATCACCTTCCTGGACACTCCGGGCCACGAGGCCTTCACCTCCATGCGTGCCCGCGGCGCCATGATCACCGACATCGCCATCTTGATGGTGGCGGCGGACGACGGCATCATGCCCCAGACCATCGAGTCCATCAACCACGCCAAGGCCGCCAATATCCCCATCATCGTGGCCATCAACAAGATCGACAAGGAAAACGCCAACCCCGACCGGGTACTCCAGCAGCTGACCGAGCACGGCCTGGTGCCCGAGGACTGGGGCGGCGAGACCATCTGCTGCAAGGTCTCCGCCAAGAAGAACATCGGCATCGACAACCTGCTGGAGATGGTGACCCTCACCGCCGAGATGGCGGAGCTGAAGGCCAACCCCAACCGCGCTGGTCAGGGCACCGTCATCGAGGCCCGGCTTGACAAGGGCCGTGGTCCCGTGGCTACCCTCCTGGTCCAGAACGGCACCCTCAAGCAGGGCGACATCATCATCGCCGGCACCGCCGTGGGCCGCGTGCGCACCATGCTGGACTACAAGGGCAACCGCCTGACCGAGGCCGGTCCCTCCGTGCCCGTGGAGATCGCGGGCCTCAGCGAGGCCCCCGAGGCCGGCAGCCCCTTCTTCGCCGTGGCCGACGAGCGCATGGCCCGGGAGCTGGTGGAGCAGCGCAAGGCCGAGGCCCGGGCCAAGGCCGCCGCGCCGGTGCAGAAGGTCTCCCTGGAGAACCTGTTCGACCAGATCCAGGCCGGCGAGCGCAAGGAGCTGGCATTGATCGTCAAGGCCGACGTCCAGGGCAGCGTGGAGGCCGTGAAGGCCTCTCTGGAGAAGCTCAGCAACGACGAGGTCAACGTGAAGGTGATCCACGGCGGCGTGGGCGCCATCAACGAGTCCGACGTGATGCTGGCCGCCTCCTCCAACGCCATCATCGTAGGCTTCAACGTCCGGCCCGACGCTGCCGCCCGTGACGGCGCCATCCGCCAGAACGTGGATATGCGGATGTACCGGGTCATCTACGACTGCATCGACGAGATCACCGCCGCCATGAAGGGCATGCTGGCGCCCAAGTACCGGGAGGTGGTCCTGGGCCACGCGGAGGTCCGCCAGACCTACCGGGTGTCCAGCGTGGGCACCGTGGCCGGCTGCTACGTCCAGGACGGCAAGATCGTCCGTGCCTGCTCCGTGCGGGTGGTCCGGGACGGCATCGTGATCCACGAGGGCAGCCTCGCCTCCCTGAAGCGCTTCAAGGACGACGCCAAGGAGGTGGCCGAGAACTACGAGTGCGGCCTCACCGTGGAGAAGTTCAACGACATCAAGGAAGGCGACATCATCGAGGCCTTCACCATGGAGGAGATTCCCAGATAAACAGGGGCATTTCCAACCCAATCACTGCGCACGATAGGGGCGGCGACCGCGTCGCCGCCCCTGTGTTTTTCCCCGGCGGGCCGGGAGGACGTACGGGCTTCCCGCGGGGGATCCGCCCCCATTTTCTTTTGTCGTGACAAAAGAAAACGGTCGCGGCCGGTCAAAAGAAAACCGCTAGGTGCCAAACCTTGCACCTGTAGTGCAAGGTTTGGCAAATACAGGGGTCGTGCGAATCGGTCCGGCGAAGATCGATGGCCCCGTCGTCCCTGTGTTTTACCATGGCACTTGAAGAGCCTGGTCCCCGCATAACAACTGCGGCGGAGAGACGTGGGTAGTCAACGAATCGACCAGCGTCTCTTTCCGCTGCCGCTCACCTGGTGCCAGCGGAGCACCTGGCGGCGGGCCGATATGGAATCGGCCCCTACGGAAGGCCCGGAAGACCCGGCATCGCCGTGCCCCGCGCCCCGGGCGGTGGTAGGGCGGGACCCGCGTGTCCCGCCGTCTCTGCCCGCACCCGCCGGGGCAGCACCTAGCGAAGCGGAAGGTGCGGAACGAGAAGCCGGGGCAAATGCGATTTTGCACCCCATCTGCCCGCCGCACGGTCTGTACGGCCCAAGGGTCTTTTGACCACCGGAGCAAGGCACAAGGCAGACGGGGCCATCGACGCCCGTCGGACCGATTCACACGACCTCCACATTTGCCAAATCTTGCGCTCTCCGCGCGAGGTTTGGCACCCAGTGCCTTTTCTTTTGGACCGTGCACGGCCCGTTTTCTTTTGGCAAGACGAAAAGAAAATGGGGGGTGCATCCTCCGGGAACCTCCCGGCCTCCCCCACCGGTCCCGGTGGACATCCCCAACCCCTTCCACACCAAGGAGGTAACTTTTATGCCTAGCAATCGCATCGGCCGCATCAATGAAGAGATCCAGCGGGAGCTGGCGGACCAGCTGCGCCGCCTGAAGGACCCCCGGGTGGCCCAGGTGGGCATGGTCTCCATCACCCGGGTGGACACCACCGGCGACCTGCGCTACGCCCGGGTCTATATCTCCGTTCTGGACAAGACCCAGGAGAAGGACGTGCTCAAGGGCCTCAAGTCCGCCGCGGGCTTTTTGCGGCGGGAGCTGGGCCGGGCCTTGCAGCTGCGCTACACCCCGGAGCTCCAGTTCATCCCCGACGACTCCATCCTCCACGGCGCCCACATCCTGGAGGTGCTGCGGCAGGTGGAGGAGAAGGACGCATCCCAGCAGGACGGCGCTCCCGCAGAGGAGGAGTGAGCCATGCTGACCGTGGAACAGACCGCGGCACTGCTGCGGACCTATGACAATGTGCTGATCCTGACCCACGTGCGCCCTGACGGGGACACCGTGGGCTGCGCGGCGGCGCTGTGCGCCGGGCTGCGGGCCCAGGGCAAGACCGCATACCTGCTGCCCAATCCGGAGCTGACCCGCACCACCGCCCCCTACTTCGCCCCCTACGCCGCGCCGGAGGGCTTTGAGCCCGCCTTCGTGGTCTCCACCGACGTGGCCACCGTCAGCCTGCTGCCAGAGAATGCCAAAGCCTATCTGGGGCGCATCGACCTGGCCATCGACCACCACCCCTCCTTCGAGCACTTCGGCAAAGCCAACATCGTCCGGCCCGAGGCCGCCGCCTGCGGCGAGCTGATCTACGACATCCTGGCCCGGCTGGGCCCCGTGACGGCGGAGATGGCGCTGCCCCTCTACGTGGCCGTGTCCACGGACACCGGCTGCTTTGCCTACGCCAACACCACCGCCTGCACCCACGCCGTGGCGGCGGCGCTGCTGCGGACCGGCATCGACTACCGGACCGTCAACAAGGTGTTCTTCCGCACCAAGAGCCGCAAGCGGATGCAGCTGGAGGGCGCCATGCTGAGCGGCTGCGAGTTCTATGACAACGACCGGGTGGCGCTGCTGTCCGTGCCCATGTCCCTGATGGAGCGGCTGGGTGCCGACGAGACCGACGCCGAGGACCTCAGCGCCCTGGGCGGCCAGATGGAGGGCGTGGACTGCGCCGTGACCATGCGGGAGCTGCGGCCGGACGTGTGGAAGATGTCCGTGCGCACCGGCGCGCGGGTCAACGCCACGGAGGTCTGCCGTCTGCTGGGCGGAGGCGGCCACGCCGCCGCCGCGGGCTGCACCGTGGAGGCCCCCTGGCCCCAGGCCAAGGCGGCCATTCTGGACGCCATCGCCCGGACCGTCCCCGACTATCAGGGCTGACACAGATCGGCCCGGAACAAGGCAGGTATCCCAATGCCCAACGGAATCCTCATCATTGACAAACCCGCCGGCTGGACCAGCATGGACGTGTGCGCCAAGGTCCGGGGCATCCTCCGCGAGAAGCGGGTGGGCCACGGCGGAACCCTGGACCCCATGGCCACCGGCGTGCTGCCGGTATTCGTGGGGCAGGCCACCCGGGGCGTGGAGTTCGCGGAGAACGGCCGCAAAGAGTATGTGGCGGGTCTGCGCTTAGGGCTCGTCACCGACACCCAGGACACCACCGGCACCGCCCTGGAGACCCATCCGGTCACCGTCACGGCGGAGCAGGTCCGGCAGGTGCTGGAGCGGTTCCGGGGACCTCAGCAGCAGATCCCGCCCATGTACTCCGCCATCAAAATCGGCGGGCAGAAGCTCTACGACCTGGCCCGGAAGGGGCAGGAGGTGGAGCGCAAGCCCCGGTCCGTTATCTTTTACGAACTGGAGCTGCTGGAGCAGGTGAGCGAGACGGACTTCGTGCTGCGGTGCCTGTGCTCCAAGGGGACATACATCCGGACATTGTGCCACGACATCGGCCAGGCCCTGGGCTGCGGCGGTGCCATGTACTCCCTGCGCCGCACCATGGCCGCCGCCTTCACGGCGGACCAGGCGGTGACGCTGGAGGACGTCCAGTCTCGGGGGGAAGAGCTGCTGCTGCCCACGGACAGCCTCTTTTCCGACCATCCCATACTGCTGCTGAAATCGGACAAGCTGGAAAAGCGGGTCCGCTGCGGCAATCCCATCACCCTGCCTGGCACCGCCGACGGCACCTACCGTGTCTACGGTCAGGGCCGGCAGTTCCTGTGCCTTTCCCGGGCGGAGGGCGGCGTCCTCACGTCCATCAAAAACTTTTTCGGAGCATAAGCATGAAAGAGAGAGTCATTGCCCTGGGCTTCTTTGACGGAGTCCACCTGGGCCACGCCGCTCTGCTGCGGCGCACCGCGGAGGAGGCCGCCCGCCGGGGCTGCACCCCGGCGGTGTTCACCTTTGGCCGCCCGCCCAAGGAGGTGGTCACCGGCGTCCCCTGCCCCCTGATCAACTCGCCGGAGGACCGGCGGGACCTGATCCGGCGGCTGTACGGCATCCGGGACGTGCTGATGGTACCCTTTGATCAGGAGATGATGACCACCCCCTGGGAGCCCTACATCACGGAGATCCTGGTGGGACGGTATCACGCCGTCCACCTGGTGGCGGGCCACGACCACCACTTCGGCCACAAGAACGGGGGCAACCCGGAGCGGCTGGTGGAAAAGTGCCGGGAGCTGGGCCTTGGCTGCGACATCATCCCCAAGGTGGAGGTGGCGGGCATCACCGTCAGCTCCACCTACATCCGCCGTCTGGTGGAGCTGGGGCAGATCGACCGGGCCAACCGCTTCCTGGGCCACCCCCACACCCTGACGGGTATCGTCCGCCACGGCCGCGGAATCGGCTCCGCCCGGCTGTTCCCCACCGCCAACCTCACCATCCCGCCCCACGTGCTGGTGCCCAGCCACGGCGTCTACGTGACCCGGGCGTACCTGCCCGGCGGGGAGAGCTACGCCGCCGTCACCAACGTGGGCACCCGGCCCACGGTGAACAACGGCACCGACGTGACGGTGGAGGCCTGCCTGCTGGATTTCGAGGGAGATCTGTACGGCCAGACCGTCCGCCTGGAGTTTTTCCAGCACCTGCGCGACGAGATGCGCTTCGACTCCCTGGACGCCCTGAAGGCCCGGATCGCCGCCGACGCGGAGACCACCCGGCGCTATTTTGAACACGCATAAAGCCGCAGGAGGCCGGTCCTTTCGGACCGGCCTCCTGTTTTTTGGTCTGTTCAGATCAGGGCCACCGTCAGCCACGCCAGGCCGATGCCGCCCGCGCCCAGCAGCGTGTACACCGCCGGGTTCAGCCGCCACAGGCGGCTGAACTTCCCGTGCTCGCCGCCCGCGTAGTTCCGGGCCACCCGCTTGGCCTCCTCCACCAGCTCCCGGGCGCTGACGCCCTCGCCGGCGGCGTCGTTGCGCACAATGAAGATCGCCTGTTCAAAATACCGCTGGTCCGGGGAGTCCAGCACCACGACCCGTCTGGAAATACCTTTCACCATCCGCTCTCAAGCCTCCTGTTTGCTCACAGTTTTGATGATTCCAGTTTGCCGCGGCGGCAGGAGAATTATACCGCTGTCACACCTTTTTTACAGCGCCCTCCTTCGCCCGGTACAGCACCTGGATGCCGCAGTCGTCCTGGAGGCCCTCCCGGCGGACGCTTTCGCTGAGGATCAGCCCAGCCAATACCTGGGGGTCCTCCCCTTCCCAGCCGGCCAGCAGGTCCATGAGCCACTCGTCCCGGCCCGGGTCCGCCACGCCGTCGCTGATGAGCACCGCAAAGCCGCCGGGCTCCAGTGTCGCCCGGGTCACGTCCGGCACCGCCGGTGATCCCCGCAGCCCCGCCGGCAGGGTGCCGCCGGTGACCCGACGGACCACGCCGCCCTTTTTCAGGTAGCTGGGGGCGGCGCCGTACTTGTAGAACACCGCCTCCCCGGTCTCCGGGCGGCAGGTGAGCAGGTCGATGGTGGTGAAGCTGCCGGTGTCCGCCCCCCGGAGGGCCATGGCGGAGTTGAGGGTCTTGAGGGCCGCCTCCGGCTCAATGCCCGCCTCCAGGAACTGCTCCACCAGGCGGCAGGTCAGGGCCGACTCCTTCCGGGCGGCCTCGCCGCTGCCCATGCCGTCGGCCAGCAGCAGGCACAAAAGGCCCGTCCCCGTGCGGAAGGACACCACCGTGTCCCCGCACACCAGCTCCCCCTCCTTGGGCCGCAGGGCCGCGCCGATACGGCAGGCGGCCTCCGCCTCGCCGGAGACAGGTGCCTCCCCCAGTCCCGCGGCGGTGGCGGTCAGCAGCTCGCTGAGCTGGGCGTACTGGCCCCGGGCGCTGCGGCGGGTCTCCTCCAGCTGCCGCCGGTACTGCCGCCGCAGCAGAAAGGCCGTCAGCTCCCCGTTGACGGCGGTGAGAAAGTCCGGCAGGTGGACGCAGCGGTCGGCAAAGTAGCCGGGGAAGTCCTTGGGCAGGGCCCGTCCCCGCTCCAGGAGGAAGGGCGTGGCGTCGTTGAGGGCGTTGAAGGTGCCGGTGTACTCCCGCTGCCAGCACAGCTCGCACAGGGCACAGCCACGGCACACCTTCTCCGCCGCCCGGTCGAAGATGATGGCGGGGTTTTCCTCCGTGGAGACCGGGGTCCCCCGGCCCATGCTGTCGTACAGGTCCCGCAGCACCGCCGCCGTCCGGGTCAGCTGCTGCTTCATCCGCTCCAGAGGGGCCGGTCCCCCCTCCGCCGCCTCAGGCCGCTTGACCCGCTTGCCGCCGAACACCCGGCCCGGCAGCAGCAAAAAGAGCGCCGTGCCCACGGCGGCCTCCAGCAGCAGCGGCACGGCCAGGGCGTCGTGCACCGGCAGCAGCGCCGCCAGCACCGCTCCCAGAAAGGCCAGGGCCGCCCCGCCCCGGCGATGTCCGGTCCGGCTGCCCGCCGCCATGCCCGCGAGACCGTAGGCCGCGCCGAAGAGGACGCTGCCGCCGCCGGAGAGGAAGTCCGCGGTGAGCCCTGCGCCCAGGCCCGCCGCCGCACCGGCCAGGGTGCCCCGCTGGTAGGCGGTATACAGCAGCAGGGCGCACAGCAGCGCCCGGCCCACGGAGAGCCCCACCAGCTCCAGGTCCGTCAGGGCCAGCACCACGGACCCGGCCAGAAACAGCAGGCTGTCCGGCTCCAGCCGCTCCCGCCCCGGCCACAGCAGGGGCTGGTCGTACCACGCCGAAAGCCCCACCAGCACCGCTGCCGCCACGCAGGGGCTCAGGTCCTCCAGTGGCGCCAGGGACTGGAGCACATAGATGCCGCTGACCGACAAGAACAGCCCCGCCGCCGTCAGGGGCAAAAACCACTTTGTCTCCAGCAGCCTCAGGTCCCGGAAGGCGGTGGCGGCGGAGAGGATCAGCACCCCCGCCGCCAGGAACGGCAGCGCCTGGGCGAAGTCCATGAACAGTGCCGCCCCCACCACGCAGCCCACCAGTGCCGCGCCGCCCATGGATCCCGGCCCTGACGCAGCCACACAGCCCAGGGCGAAGGGGGCGTAGCCCCCCGGCGTCTGGCTGGCGCTCAGAGCCGCCGCCAGGAAAAACCGGATGCCCCAGGACAGCAGTCTGGCCGACTGCTCCCCCTCCAACTTGATCTGACCGTGCCGCACAGCAAATTCCTCCTGCCTTCGCCGCGTCACCGCGGCCTCCTTGGTTGTTTTCCATCATTTTACAGCCCTCGCCGGTAAAATCTCGTCGGGAAAGGAGGAAGGCCGGAATTTTTGCCAAAAGGGGCCGCAGGGATTCCCCTGTGGACTTTTTTTGCGGGATATGGTATAGTATATGGGCATTTCAGCGGAAAAGGAGGCACGCTTTTGCGGATTGGAAATGTTGAGATCGACTCCCGGCTGGTCCTGGCGCCCATGGCTGGCGTCACGGACACGGCCTTCCGCCAGATCTGTTCGGAGCTGGGAGCGGGCTATACCGTCACAGAGCTGATCTCCTCCAAAGCCCTGTGCTACCGCGATAAAAAGACCTTCTCCCTGCTGACCCAATTTCCCGGGGAGCACCCCGCCGCCGTGCAGATCTTCGGCAGCGACCCGGTGTGCATGGCAGAGGCCGCCCAGATCGCCCTGGAGGCCACCGGGGCCGACATCATCGACCTGAACATGGGCTGCCCCATGGGCAAGATCGTGAACAACGGCGACGGCGCCGCGCTGATGAAGGACCCGGAGAAGGCCGCCCGCATCGCCGAAGCGGTGGTGAAGGCGGTGTCCGTCCCCGTCACCGCCAAGTTCCGCCGGGGCTGGGACATGGGCAGCTGCAACTGCGTGGAGTTCGCCCGGGGTCTGGAGCAGGCCGGCGTCAGCGCCGTGGCGGTCCACGGCCGGACCCGGGCCCAGGTGTACAGCGGGCAGGCGGACTGGACCTGCATCCGGCAGGTGAAGGAGGCGGTGTCCATCCCGGTTATGGCGAAATGCCGGATCGGACATTTTGTGGAGGCACAGATTCTGGAGGCGATTGAGATCGACTATATTGATGAGAGTGAAGTCCTTTCCCCGGCGGATGATGTATATCATATTAAAAAGTCAGACTTTCAAGTACCTTTCGTATGCGGCGCCCGCGACCTGGGAGAAGCCTTACGCAGAATCGCCGAGGGTGCGTCTATGATTCGCACAAAAGGGGAGCCGGGAACCGGGGATGTGGTACAGGCAGTACGCCATATGCGCAGCATGAATGCAGAAATCCGCAGAGTACAGAATCTTCGTGAAGATGAGCTTTTCGAGGCGGCAAAGAAGCTTCAGGTCCCGATAAATCTGCTGGAATATGTTCACAAAAATGGCAAACTTCCGGTCGTGAATTTTGCAGCAGGCGGTGTGGCGACTCCGGCGGATGCGGCTCTGATGATGCAGCTCGGCGCGGAAGGAGTGTTTGTAGGCTCTGGTATCTTTAAATCCGGCAATCCGAAAAAGCGCGCGGCGGCAATCGTAAAGGCGGTTACCAATTATACGGATGCAAAGCTGCTCGCCGAACTGTCCACAGATCTTGGCGAAGCGATGGTCGGCATCAACGAGCAGGAAATTGAACTTCTCATGGCAGAACGGGGGAAATAAGATGACGGTGGCAATCCTGGCCTTACAGGGAGCTTTTGCAGAACATAAGAGTAAACTGGAAAAACTGGGTGCCCGGTGCATGGAGCTGCGGAAAAAGGAAGACCTGGATGGAGACTTTGACGGACTGGTTTTGCCAGGCGGGGAGAGTACGGTACAGGGAAAACTCCTTCGGGAGCTGGAAATGTTTGAGCCTTTGAAAGAGAAAATCCAGACTGGAATGCCGGTGCTTGCCACTTGTGCAGGGGTGATCCTTCTGGCTGACCACCTCTCTAATGATGGGCATGTGTATTTCGGAACCATGCCTGTGACAGTAAAAAGAAATGCCTACGGCAGACAGCTTGGCAGTTTTCACACCATCAGGGAAATGAAAGGAATCGGTC
>OLGB01001389.1_pt1 | contig 29534 bp, 32 predicted proteins | sample 1605691 | NCBI WGS metagenome assembly OLGB01 (sample SAMEA3888925, study PRJEB22519) | human gut metagenome | biome: human gut; feature: human-associated habitat; material: faeces | place: Denmark | collected 2010 | reverse complement strand
AGCGCATCCTTGGTAAGGATGAGGTCGGCGGTTCGAATCCGCCCAGCAGCTCCACGCACAGCCATAGAGCCGCAAGGCTTTGGGGCTTTCGTTTTACCCTCCGCCGGATTGCCGGTCAGGGAAAAACCGAAACAAAAACCGAAACAGGCATCAAAAACCGGTCAGGATTACACATCCTGGCCGGTCTTTTTTTCATTTGGCAAGAGACCAAAGTGATCTCTTGCCGTTTTCATTATTTGACCAAAGTGAGCAAATAATGAAAAGTACCATTTTGGCCTTTTACGCTTTTCTTTCCATGGGTCATCATTTTGGCGCTTTCCGTTTGGTGAAACATCAAAATGATGTTTTACCACTTTTCAAAACAAAGTGATCACTTTGGTCAATTTGTTTTTGCAATTTGCTGGAACTCATCAGATTGCTTTTTTCAAGTGCCCATTATGGGCACTTGATTTTTATTGCGTCCCGGAATATCTGCGCGGCCCTCTTTCGGCTTTCGGCGTCGGCGTGGGTGTACATCCGCAGTGTCACCGCCTTGTCAGAGTGGCCCAGCGCCTCCGACACGCTGGCAACATCGGCCCCGGCGGTGATAGCAATGCTGGCGAAGGTATGCCGTAGCTTATGGGGGTGCAGATCAGGGACGCCGCACTTCACAGAGAGTTTCTTGAGGTATCGCGTGGGGCTTTGGGGGTGCATCGGTTCCACGCTGTTCTCCTGGGTGAACACATAGCCGCCCTCGCTTTGCCCTTTCAGAGCCGCCAGGAGCGCCGCCGTCTCCGGGCCGATGTCTACCTCCCGGACCTTGCTGGACTTTGGCGTGTCCACATATACGCCGCGCTCCGGGGTGTAACAGAGATTGCGGCGGATCGTTACCACCTGGGCCTCCAGGTCCACATCCTCCCAGCGGAGGCCGCAGCACTCGCCGCGCCGAATGCCGGTATCAATCAGCAGATGGACAAGCGCCCGCCATTTCAAAGGTTCCCCCTCCAGGGCCTCCAGGACGGTCCGCAGTTCGTCCACGGTGAGGGCTGGGGCCTCTGTCTCCCGGATTTCGTCCTTGCGAGGTACGGGCCGGGAAACCTTGTCTATGGGATTTCTCTGGATCACGTCGGACAGATATGCCATTTTGAACAGGCCCCGCAAGACGGTATACACCTTTACCGCCGTTGCGTGGGCCTTTCCCTTTGTCTGGATGTCCAGCAGTAGGGCAGACAGATCAGCGGAGGACACGTCCGGCAGCTTCTTGTCTCCGATGGCTGGGTAGATCCAGGTATTCAAGGCGCTTTGAAAGCTGGCGCGGGAGTTTTCCGACATCGTGACCGTTTTGGCGGGCATGAACACCCGTTCGGAATATTGCTTCACCGTCTGGATCAGGGCCGCCTCTGCGGCCTCGAGGGCCTCTTGCTGGTGCTTTTCTCTCCGGCTGACGATCTCTCCGGCCTTGCATTGGCGCTCAAATTCCGCCGCCACTTTTGCAAGTTCCCGGTCTATGGCCTTTTGGCTCCAGCCCAACGGCGCATACCACCGGGAGAACAGGCGTGGCATGGACCGGCCCCGGCTGACGGTGATTTCATAGTAGTCCCGCCCGGTTTTAGTTGTCCTCCTGCGGATCGACGGCATGGGCTTCCTCCTCCGCTGCTTCCTTCTCAAGCCTTCTTAGTTCTTTGAGAAATAAAATTTTTCTATCGTCTGGAAGTTGGAAAAATATAGTAAAAATTGCCTTTAATGTTTCATTTTCTCGTGAAACAGCACGAATACAGTTCTTTTCATCCTCTGAAAGCCCTTCATAGGGATCTTGAGTTGGATCGTCTGGCAACAAGTCAAAAATCCCCACATTAAGAGCAGTTGCAATGTCGTGCAATGTGCTTAAATTGGGTTCACGTTTCCCTGATTCATATTGTCGAATGGTTATTGTAGCGCAACCAACTTTTTGGGCTAATGCTTCTTGTGTCAATCCAGCCTCTTTTCGCCGTTGCTTTATTATGCTGCCGATTTCCATTATTCGCACCTCCTCCATCCATGGAAAAAGCATACCACAAAAATCAAATAGATTCAAGTGAATCTTTTTCTTGACAGATTCACTTGAATCGAATACAATGACAATAGAAAACCGATTCGGGCGAATCTGCGAGAGGGGGTAACACTATGAAAGCAAATTCTGGTGCGCTTAAAATTGCAATGGCCCGCGCGTGCATGAACACCGAGGATCTTGTAAAGGCTGCTGAAATGCCTCGACCTACCGTCAACAAGGTCATTACAGGTCGCAGCGTTCGCCCCGGCACGTTGGGCAGAATTGCCCGCGCCCTGGGTGTGGATGTGACGGAGATCATGGAGGGGGTGAGCGCATGAGAGAGATTAACCCGCCTTTTCAGAAAATCCCGGAGGCTTGCAAAACCACGGGCCTGTCCACGTATTACCTGCGGAAAGGGTGCCGTGATGGCTCCATTCCGTGCGTCAAGAGCGGCCCGGTCTATCTGGTGAACGTTCCGGCGCTGCTCCGAAAACTGGGGGTGACAGAATGAGCAAAAAAGAAAAAACCCGCCCCGCTGGTAGCGCAGCGGAGCAGGTAAAGCAGGGAAACCACTGGGCAAGCGGAAATCCCTATGGACAGTCTAACACGCAAAAAGAGGCCCGTCAATTTGAGATTGCGGATCTTTTGGGCCACGGCCCGGAGAACGGTCTCCACCTCTCCGATTTGGTTCGGCTGACCGACCGGACGGGGCGAGAGGTGCGGCGGGCCATCCAAGCCGAACGGTTGCGGGGTATCCCCATTTTGAGCGACAACACAAACGGATATTTTCTGCCGGAAACGGAAGCAGACCGCGCCGCCTGTGTCCGGTCCCTGCGAGGCAGAGCACGGGAGATCCTGGACGTGGCAAACGCCATCGAGGCGGCGGAGGTGGATTAATTGGCAAATATAAAGGCGAAGCATCCGACATGGTTCAAAATGAAAATTGAACGGAGGAAACTTATCAAAGAGCTTCCGGCCGATACCGCCGTAAATGTCCTTTTGGCCTGCTGGGACTATCTCGAAACAATGGAGATCCCAGAAAACCTAAATTCCATAGAAAAAATCGTCTTTTCTGCGTTTTTCCCTGACATGGAGGAAGCATGGAAACGATACGAGCAGAGGATCGGAGCAAAGAAGAAAAGCAAATCGAACGATATCGAACGATATCGACCGATATCGAGCGAGACAGAAGAAGAAACAGAAACAGATACAGAAGAAGATAATAAGAGAATATATAAGGCGGACAAGCCGCCGCGCTCACGCTTCACACCACCAACACTTGCAGAGGTTCAGTCCTATGTGTCTGAACGCCATTCACCGGTAGACCCGCAAGAGTTCATCGACTTTTACGAGGCAAAAGGCTGGATGGTTGGCAAGACCCCCATGAAAGACTGGAAAGCGGCTTGCCGAAATGCGGAGAAGTGGGACAGATGGAGCAAGGCGGCGGGGGAGAAGCCGAAACGCTATGACCCCAGCACGGGGACCTGGAGCTGACTATGGAAAAATCAGTGATGAACGAATACGGCGTAATCGGCTCCCTGCTGCTGGATGCCTCGCTGATGCCAGAGGCGGCGGAATTGACCGAGGATGATTTTTCCTTCCTTCCGCTGCGGGAGATCTTCCGGGCTATGCGGCGGCAGTATGCGGAGAACGGAACCTTTGACGCCCTGACAATCCGGGGAGAGGCTGGGAAGGTTTGCGCAGATGTGACGGACGGCCTGCTGATGCAGACGCTGGAGATCACGCCGACGGCGGCAAACCTTCCGGCCTATGTCTCCGAAGTCAAAAGCGAATCGCTTTCCCGGAAGCTGCAGGAATTAGCCGGGGGGCTGCTGGACGCTGAACAGGACCCGGAAACGGCCCTGGCACACGCACAGGACATCATAGCGGCGCTTTCAAGGGAACAGGGGGCCGGTAATTCCCTGGCACTCAAGGACGCCCTGGAGGGCTTATGGTGCAGAGTGGAAGAACAGGCAGACGGCGCGGCCCCCTGCATTGCATCCGGCTTCCCGCAGTATGACAAGCTGCTGGGAGGCGGATTCATCAACGGGGGATTGCACATCATTGGAGCGCGGCCGGCGGTGGGAAAATCTGCCCTCGCTTTGCAGATCACTTTGAACGTAGCACGGCAGGGCGTCAAGGTGCTTTATGTGTCGCTGGAAATGGATAGCGAGGACTGCGCCGCGCGGCTGGTGGGGAATATCTGCTGGGCTTCCGCCGCCCGGCTCATGTTCGGCGATAACCTGACAGAAAACGAATACAGGAAGTATGCGCAGGGGACAGCGGCCCTTTCTGCGTTGCCTATCGTGTTCAACAGGCGCTCCGGAATGAGTATGCGGCAAATAGAGGCGCTTTGCTTCCGGGAAAAGCCGGGGATGGTGATAATAGACCACCTGGGGCTTTTGGAGCCTCCAGAGCCTCGCATGAGCTTATACGAGGCAACCACAAAAAACTCCCGCGCTTTGAAGCTGCTTTCCATGCGGCTAAAGATCCCCGTTATCTGCCTTTGCCAGCTGAACAGGGCGGGGGCGTCTGACCGCTCCGGCGGCTTCCGGGCCACAATGGCAAATCTGCGGGAATCCGGCGCGATTGAACCGGACACGGTGACGCTGTTACATAACCCGCCGTGCGAGAGCGACGGCCCGGAGCTGCTGGAGTTGTGGCTGGACAAGAACCGGCGCGGACCTGTTGGGCACGTTGACGCCACGTTCTACAAAAAGACGGGGAGGATCATATGCTGACATTCGAGGAAGCCATAGCGGCGCTTGTAACCGCGAAGCCGAAAAGAAAAAAGCTGGATCGCTACCGGCAGCGGGACGAAATGCAGCAGAAAATTGTGCCACAGCTGCAAACGGAAAAGAGAGACGCTTTTGAGCGGAAAATGAACGAACACTTTAGGCTGTGAATGTGGGTGCGCTTTCCGGTGATGTGATACCGGAAAAACCTCACAAAACCTGACATTTTTCAGAACCTAAAGAAACCCCAAAAATGCCCAAAAATGCACACATAAAAAAGCGTAGCATTTTTGCAGGATGGAGCTTACGAAAACCTACGTATTTTGCGGATAAGAACCTGAGAAAACCTGTGTTTTTTCCTATACCAAAAAGCGGAAAAAAACGGACATAAAAAAAGAGCCGCCGAAGCGGCCTCCGTGGTGGATGTATCGAGCAAATATATTCTACCACGAAGGGGGCGGCTTTGCAATGACAACAGATCAGATCGCGGCGGCGGTGCAGGCAGGACAGGCGGACCGGCTGGAGCTTTGGGAGGCCGTGCGGCGCTTTGCATATGGCAGGGCATACCGGTGGATCAGGGCAACAGAGGGGAGAGGCGGCGTCACAGTGGAGGACCTCATGCAATGCGCTTTCCTGGCGCTTGTAGCGGCCCTGGAGGCATGGGACCCGGCGTCCGGGGCGTTTATCACCATGTTCGCCTATAAGATCAAATCGGCTTTTACAGAGGCCATTGGACAGCGAACGCAGCGGGACAGGCTGGACCCGCTGGACCATGCCCTATCACTGGAGCATCCACTGACGGACAGCGAGAGCGGGGAACCGTTCACCCTGGCGGACATAATCGAGGACCCGGCGGCGGAGGCGTCTTTTGTGGATGTCGAGGAACGGGACCGGCGGGACCGGCTTCACCGTGATATGTGCGCAGCCCTGGGGACGCTGACAGGGGAGCAGAGGGCGGCGGTGGTTGGGTATTTCCTCCGCGGGCAGAGAACCGACGCAAAGGCCCGCAGCGCCGGATTGAGGGGGTTGCGCAGCCCCGCTGTCTCCCGGACATTGAGGGCGTATTTGTAGGAACGAAGAGAGCCGCCCTACCTGGGCGGCCCTCCTGTTATTGATTGCACTTTGTTTCGGTGCTGTCGACAACGTCATACATGGTTTCTGCTATTGTCTCGTGTACGATCTCCATGCACGATACAACGTAATCGTCTGGTTCGTCGCCGCGTTTCTCATTGTTCTCTCGCAGATACCGCATTGCCAAACAGAGAACATCCAGTGCCCGGAATACCCGGAGCTGCTGGTCCTCGCTGATGAAATGGCCGTTGACTGTCATGCCCTCACCCCCTCACTATGTTCCGCACAATGCGGAGAATAAGGGAAAGCTGACTGCAGTTGCACAGCTCCAGCAGACGGGAGACCTCCGCCGCGGTCTCTTTGGCGGTCATACTTCCACCCCCATTTCATGCAGGCGAGCGGCGGCCACTTTGTCCGGGAGGTCCATAATGCCCGTTATCGCTTCCCTAGTAATCCCGTGCGCCTCCGCCGTATCCAGGGCCTTTCTGATACGGCGAGCCATGTCAAAACGCTTTACGCTTTCGACAGCGCTCCTGGAATAACCGCCGCCCTCCCAGCCTGTGGTCATGTAGTAGGATGTGAGGCAATCGTCGATGGTTTCACCGACGGCGGCAAGGATGTCCTTGACATCCTGATACTCTCCGGCCTGGAGGGCTTCTGCATGGCCAGAAAAATAGTCCTCCTGGATACGCAGCAGCATCCGCCCGGCCCGCTCCAGGCTGTCCATGATTGGGCACATGGCGTTTCCGATTGCCACCCGTTCGGCGGCGGTGGTGATTTCAACGTACAATGTATTTCCTCCTTGCTTTTCTGGAGGGGACCGGCTACAATGGAACCGGCCCCCTGTTGTTTAGGACTTCCGGGGATCGCTTGCCCTTCTCGCGTCTGCCAACGTGGGAGGGGCTTTTCTTTTGGGCGGGGCCTCGATAGCGTCCACGATGGCAAAGAGCCAGGACGCAAGCTGACAGGCTCCGGCCACGATCACCACCGCCTCCATCATGCCACGGTGAACCGTCTGACGGTGGTGGTCCGGGTGAACCGCTCCGCCACATCGGGAAGGGCCTTGCGCAGCGCCGTGGCGTCCAATCTGGTGGAAGTGACCGGCTTCCAGGTGACTTTGTATTCCCCGGCCTGAATGGCCTCCTGCGGCCCCATAGCGGCCTTGATGGCGTCCCGCAGGGCCTCCGCCTCTGCCTGGGCCTCGTCGATCAGGGCTTGCAGCTGTCGCAGCTCCCGACACTTGCTTTCCAGTTCATTGATACTCATTTCCGTTTCCTCCTTGCATAATAAAAAGGCGGCACCGGAATACCGGCACCGCCTGATGTAATCGGATTTACTTCACTTTGGGGAGGGGGAACTTGATGACGTTGCCGCATTCCTCCGCCCATTCAAGCAGGCTGTTTACGCCTGCCCTGGTGACCTCTGCATGTTCTTCCAGCTTGTCCAGTCTGGATTCGATTCCCTCCATCCGGGATACCATGCCGTCCAGTCTGCCGTTGATCTTGCGAAGTTCCTCTTGCTGGTCCTCCAGCAGTTGCAGGATTCTTTCCTCATTGTTCACACTGCATCACCTCACGCTGTCATTATAGCGGTGCCGATATTCCGTTGTCAAGGTACTTGTGGGGGCGGGCGGATTGTAGAGAGTACACCCGGAACGTGAACCGGTCCACCTGTCGCAGCCGTCCGGCCCCCTTGTGGGACTTGAGAGATTGTAGAGGGAATATCCAGCTCGTCCCTGGCCCGTCCGTCGCAGCTCTCTTGTCCCTTGCCGTGATTATAATATAGCACATAATTCGAGTGCAGTCTATTGACAGAATGCACATAATTTAAGTGCTGTTCCTGTGCGTATTTGCACTTGATTTATGTGTACTATTGACGTATAATGTGTACAGTGGAGAAGAGGGCGAATAAGAAAAGGCCCCCTCCCACAAAGGAAAGGGGGCCACATATGCCTATCCGGTATAAATTCGATGTGCTGGCCGCACTGAAAGAAAAGGGGTACAGCTCCACCAGAATACGAAAAGAGCGTCTTATGGGACAAGCAACGTTGACACAGCTCCGGCGCGGGGATCTTGTGTCATGGATGAACATTGAAACCATCTGCCGCCTGCTGCAATGTCAGCCGGGGGACCTGCTGGAGTATGTGGAGGAATAACCCTGATTTCGCTTTTACAGGCCGTCAGAGCGCACGAGGGCGGCGGGGGGGCCCGTGTACTCGCCCCTCCTGCCTGGGGCGCTCCTGCGGCCTCTGGTGAAGTCCTGGGCCATGTTTTGACCATCTGCCGGTAAACCGGCTATTCCGGCTGCCATAAAAAAGACCTGCCGCAGATCGCAGCGGGGACGGTTTTCCAGAAACCGCAACAGAAACCGAAACCGAAACCACCACCAGAAAACCGCAACAGAGAGACGGCGATAAGCTACGACAAGAGACAGCAATGGAAACCGTGAACAGACTGCGGCCCAATGGATAGAGACTGCAAGAAACGACAAGCGGCAACAGGTAAAAACAGCGTGTCAATATTTGGCAAGGATGAGGTCGGCGGTTCAAATCCGCCCAGCAGCTCCAGAAAAAGGCCGCTTTTCTGCTGAAAAGCGGCCTTTTTCCTTGCTATTCATAACAATTTTGGGCAGTTCAAATTTTCGCTTTTGCGTTTGACCACACATTTAGCCACAGACAGAAAAAGATCGGGCCTCCGGAGGCAAACCGCCCCCGGAGGTCCGTTTGTTCAACTTGCCGGATTTGCTCTATTCAGCCGCTCTTTTTTAGCGGCGATCTCCGCTTTCATTTCCTGGATGAGTGTAGTTAGTTTCTCCTCGCACTCCGCCTTCGTTTTGGCGTAGACGTTTCGCGTCATTCGCCCGCCGTTGATTCGCGGGGAATAGCGCCCCTCCCACAGGTGGTCATTGATCTGGCTGACACAGCCGGTGCCCGGTTTGCGCCGCTGTCCCTTGTGGGCCTGGAAGGTGCTGGGCGCCAGTTTTTGGGATGTCTGCCCGTGATCTTTTGGCTTCGCCTTTCCGATCCCCCGGTCGATCTTATCCGCCGCGCTCTGCCGCATGGCGTCGGTGATGTGGGTGTAGGTGTTCAGCGTGGTGGTGCTGGACACATGGCCGATGATGGTGGACAGCGTCTTGATGTCCATTCCGTGCTCCAGGGAGGCGGTGGCGAAGGTGTGCCGCAGGTCGTGGAACCGCAGACGCTTGCACTCCGCCCGCTCCAGCACCGTCTGGAGCCGTTTGCGGACAGCAGCAGGGTCCATTGGGGAGTCCTCTTTGACGGGGGAAGGGAACATCCACCGAGAATGGACGATTTTCTTATAGGCTTTAAGTACATTTAGAACTGGGGAAGGGAGGAGGACCGTCCGATTTCCTGCCTTTGTTTTGGGCGGGGACACCACCAGCGTTCCCTTTACCCGGTGGACCTGCCGCTGCACCCGCAGTGCTCCGGTTCGGAAATTCAGGTCACCCCATTGAAGCGCCAGAATCTCGCCTCGACGCAGACCGGTGGCCAGTTCCAGCAGCAGAAGCTCGTAACAACCGTCCTCCTTGGCCTGGATCAGCAGCCGCTGAATCTCCTCGGGAGCAAGCACTTTCATCTCTCTGGATTTGGCAGGTGGGAGCTTACAGCTGTCCGCCGGATTGCGGAAGATCAGCTTTTCCTCCACTGCTTTGTCTAACGCCGCATGGAGGGTGGTGTGGATGCCCCGGACGGTCTGATCGGAGAGACCCGCGCCGTAGAGATCCCTGCGCAGCAGCCTGCCGTCCTGCTTGAGTTGGGTATAAAATTGCTGGATGTCTCCGGTGGCCAGCTCGTCCAGCGGGAGATTGCCCAGGGCGGGGATGATGTGCTGGTAGATCCGCCGCTCATAGGACATCTGGGTATTGGGCCGGAGGCTTGCCTTTTTATAGGTCTGATACCAGCGATCCAGCCAGCTGCCCAGGGAGATGCCAGGTTTGGGCGGTTCCGGGGTGGGGATTTCCAGCGTTTCCCACAGCTGCTCCAGTTTGGCCGCGCATTCCGCCTTCGATTTAGCCAGGACATTTTTGGTGATGGGAAAGCCCCTCCCGTCCCGACCTACCACATACCGGCCCTCCCAGCGGCCGTCTTTTCTCAGATGGATGCTACCGCCCCGTTTTCTGCGTTTTGCCATGGAGCCATCTCCTCTCCCAAGTAGTCGGTCAGGAAGCCGCCTATGATCTCCGCCGCCCGCTTCTGCAGATCCCCGGTAGTGTGGGTATAGGTGTCCAGGGTGAAGCTGGCCTTGGTGTGGCCTAGAATGCCGGATAGGGTCTTGGCATCCACGCCGGAGGCCAGGGCGTGGGTGGCGAAGGTGTGCCGTAAATCGTGGAAGCGAAGGTCAGGTAACCCTGCGTCCGCTAGGAATTTCTTCAGCTGGCGGTATGCGGTGCTGGGATTCAGCGGGGCTTCCGGCTGCAGAGGGTTCGGGAAGATCCATGGGGAGTAGGATCGCTTTTTCCGATCCGCCAGCCGCTCCGCTGTTCTGGACGGCAGGAGGATCGTTCGGGTGCCGGCGTAGGTCTTGGTGTCTCCTGCCACCAGACGCCCGCCTTTTTCTTTGCGCAACGTACGGCAGACACGAAGAGTGCCCTTCCGCTCATCGAAGTCGCTCCACATCAGACCGCAGATTTCTCCTAGCCGCAGGCCGGTGGTAAGTTCTGTGTAGAAGAAGTCGCGCCAGACGATGTCCCGGTTGGTCTCCGCCAGAAAACGTTCCATCTGCTCTTCAGTTAGAATGTTCATTGCTCTATGGATGATTTTAGGCGGCTCTGCCCGCATAGCTGGGTTATCCGGAATCATTCTCTGCTCAACTGCTGCCTGAAGGGCCTGATGGAGCGTGGTATGGATGCTGTGGACGGTGGTGGGGGAGAGGCCGGGACTTTGACCGGGGCGCGGTTTGAGTCGGCCATGCTCCAGTAGGGTGTGGTAGAGATCCCGCAGATCCGCTGCCGTGATTTGGGTGAGATTCTTGTGCCCCAGGTAGGGTTTAACGTGCTTCTCCATATCGTTGCGGTATCTCTCCAGCGTGGAGGGCCGGATGGTGAGCGCCACTTGCTCCAGCCACCGGTCCAGCCACTCCGCCAGGGGCAGACGACTTTCCTCGGTCAGATCCACGCCCTGATAGGCGTCGATGTTCTGCCGGAGTTTTGCTGTCAGTTCTTTCTGGGTATCTGCGTAAATGTATCGGAAGATGGGCTCGCCGCTGGCCTTGTGGCCCACCACGATGCGGCTCTCCCAGCGGCCGTCCTCTCGTTTCCGAACCATGCCGTCGCCGGACGGTCTGCGCTTTGCCATATCACTCCGCCTCCTTTTTCATCTTCTGTCTGGCATGTCCTTCCTCTTCATCTTCGAAGGAGTAAGGCTCCAGCTCTCCGGCAATGCCCAGTCCCAGCTGGAGCCCAGCGGTGAAGGCCGCCAGGGAGACCTCCTCCCGCAGTTCAATCTCCAGATCCGCCAGCCGGAGCAGCCATCTCCGGTCCTGACGGGGCAATTTCTCCTGGAGAATTTGCTCGGTCTCCTCCAGTTCCCGCTGGAGCCCCGGAAACTCCGGCTCCCGGAAGAACCGTTGGTGCAGGGCCTTCATGTAGTCGTTCATCGTGCCGCCTCCTCTTCAACGACACAACATACCATAAAAACAGGAAATAGCCAGGGGCACGGCGAATCGTTAAGAGAAAGTTATCATTTGATTTCTGCCAACGCCTATCTTTGTCAACACCATCGCAAATTCAGCTACGGGCAGGGGTGATTGTTGTCCTTCCCGCCTATAACCATCTCAAACAAAGTTCCATCCCTTGCAACCTGGGGGACCTTATGTTACAATGCATGCAGAATGATATTGACATGCAGGAGGGATCGGTATGCCTGATTCGATTGATCGTTCGATTCGTACAGCGGAGATTTCCTTGCAGATGGAGGGGTTCTTCGTTACGGATATTTGTAAAGCTCTGTGCCGAAGATTACTCTCCGGGGAGATCTCTTTGCGGGAATATCTATCTCTGGTGAGCCCGGATGAGGGAAGTCCTAATATGTCTTACAAAATTGATTCCGCTACAGAGGACTGCTACCCCGGAACAACCTGTTTGATCAATAAGTTTGGCATACAGGATGAGGCAAAGCTGGCAGAGACAGAGGCCGCAATCGTTCTGGGCAAGGCCAGCCTGTTGGATCAAGAGCCAATTGAAGGAGCATTTGATTTTCATCACTACAGGGCCATTCACCGATTTTTGTTTTGTGATCTCTATGATTGGGCAGGGGAGATCCGAACCATAAACCTTTCAAAAAAGGGAACTATTTTTGTCCCTGCTCATGAGATTAAATCCTGTGCGGATGCGTGCTTTGCTCAGTTAGCCGCATTTACTGCAGAAGGCCTTACTCGTCAGGAATTTATCGAGGGAGTTGCAGATTTTTATAACACGGTGAATATGCTGCACCCGTTTCGAGAAGGAAACGGTCGAACACAAAGAATTTTTTTCATCCAATGGCTCCGCCATCTTGGCTTTGAGCTGGATCTATCAGAGATCGACCCGGATGAGTTTATGGTTGCAGCGATTTATGCGGCTCAGGGCGTGATGGATCATCTGCAGAAGTTTTTTGATCAAAGAATTCAATCGCCTAGTGCAGAGCAAGATATGCGGCTATATTAGGATTCGGATGCCGGACAGTTTGCGGACTGTCCGGCATCAAACATATGGACATCGGCCCAGCGCAAAATCGTGGTTTCTGGCCTCCCGCAGCCGCGGGAGGCTTTTATCTTTGAATTGCGGCGCAATCCCTGATACACCTACCCCCCCATGGTCATGCCGCCCGTGTCCTGCTGGGGTGTCTCCTCGTGGTCATCAGGCTTGTGGCCCATGGCGATCTTCTTCTCCTGGATCTTTCTTCGGAGCTTGCGGTCAACGTGTAGGCCGGCGCTGGAGTGGGGCAGGGAGTGATCCTCAAAGATCCGGCTCATGTGGTAGAGCAGGCGGGCGGCCGCCAGCATGACGGAGGGCGGACGGAGGTCCTTCTGGTGTTCTAAGAAGAATTGTGCATACTGGTTTCCCTGGGCGGCGGAACGGCTGAACCAGTCCATCGCTTGGGTCTGGTCGTGAGTCACTCCCCGCCCCGTCAGGTATAACTTGCCCAGCATATACTGGGCATACTGGTTGCCTGCCTCTGCCGATTGTGTGAACCAATCCACTGCCTTGACAGTATCTTTTGACACAACCTCGCCGCTGAGATACTCCTTGCCCAGCTGGTAAGCAGCATAGGAGTTTCCGTTCCGGGCTGCCTGTTCTAGCCAGCGGATGCCCTCGTCCGGGTCTCGGACTTCCATGTCGTCAGAGAGAAACAGTTTGCCCAGAGCATACTGTGCCTCTGGCAGACCATGCTCTGCCGCTTGGATAAACCATCTTTTCGCCTTTTGGCTGTCCAGGATCAGCAGAGGGCCATCCCGATAGAGTTGCCCCATCAAGTATTGAGCGTGGGCATCGCCTCGCTCTGCGAGCCGCTCCAATTCCTCCGCTGCACCATCCCGGCCTTCCAGAGGAAGGGAATCGTCCCGGATGATTTGCCGCAGTTCCCAGCAATCATAGGACTCGCCCTGCACCTGATCTGGTTCGTCATGCTCGGACAAATCATCGTCCTCGAAGGTGACCTCCCCCAAGCGGATGCGCTCCGCCTCCTGGATGACGGCGTTCTTGATCTGTCGGAACTCCTTCTCCTGGGACAGCTTTTTCTTTTCTCTGGGCTTGTCGTGGTAGTAGCTGTCCACCTCACTTTGGAGGGCGCACCACTGGTCGTAGCAGGATTTCATTACTGGTATATCCTCCAGCTTGTCTACGATTTTGTCCACGGTTTTCTTTACTGGCTTGGGGAGATAGCCGTATGATATCATCGACCAGGCGGCGGAAGCGGGATACGCGGGGATCGAAAACAGCCGGAAATTCCCCCGCGACGCGAAGGTCCTGAAGCCTGAATTTGACAAGCGGGGTCTGGAACTGACCTCCGGCTGGTGCGACACCATGTTCGCCTGCAAGGAGCTGCGCGATGAATATTTTGAAGGGCTGAAGGAGAAGGCAAAATTCTTCCTGGACATGGGCGCAAAGTACGTGATCGCCGCAGAGGGAACGGGTTCCTCCTGCTGGGATCCCAGAGAGTACCGTGCGGCGAAAGGCGTTCAGAAGCTGAATGAAGAGGAGTGGAAGCTCTCCACCGACGGACTGAACATGGCTGGGCGCTTCTGCAAGGACAACGGACTCACCCTCGTCTATCATGTGCATACGGGCACCTGCGTCGAGACGTTTGATGAGACGCAGAAGCTGTGCGACATGACGGATCCGGAGTATGTGAATCTGCTGGCGGACACAGGGCACCTGTGCTTCTGCGGCGTGAACATTCCGGAGTTCTATGATCATTTTGCTGACCGCATCAAGTATGTCCATCTGAAGAACATCCGTCCGCTTGTCCTTCAGGTCGTTCGTGAGTTCGGCATCGATTTCAACAATGCCGTCAAGCTCGGGATCTTCACTGTGCCCGGCGATGACGGGGCCGTGGACTTCCAGACGGTGTTTGAGATCCTTGCCAAGCACAACTATGAGGGCTGGATGCTGGTAGAGGCAGAGCAGTATCTGCCGTCTCCGAGCGCGCTCCATTTTGCCAAAATGGCAAGATCGTATATCCGCCAGCAGACCGGGCTTTGATTGCCCTTCCGGCCGTTTTGCAAACACTTCCGTATAAGCACAGTCCCCCGGGGCCCTTTAAAGGCTCCGGGGGGCTGTTGTATGCCGGGAACTTTTCAGGGGGATTCTCCGTCTCATTATCAAAACCTACAGGAGGTGCACTATGAAAAAAGTCCGTCGTTTGCTGTCGTGCGCCGCAGCGGTGTGCCTGCTGGGCTCGGCAGCCCAGGCACTGGAACCGGCCCTGGACCCCCTGCCGGACCTGTCCGCCTATCCCACCCGTCTCCTGGTGGATGGCCGGGCCGTGGAGGAAGGGGCCCTGCCCCGCTATCTGGAGGGGGACGTCCTGCTGCCGCTGCGGAACATCCTGGAGCAGGCCGGATATGCCGTGGACTGGGATGCCCGGGCCCGAGGCGCGGTTTTTTCCGCGGAGGGCTCCGGGGAGTATCTGCTGGACCCCGCCACCGGGGACCTGACGCTGAAAGGAGCCCGACTCTGGACAGACCCCGCGGCGGTGGTGCTGGACGGAGTTACCTATGTGTCGGCTGAGCTGTTTGACTATGTGGAGGGTGTCGCCTCGGACTGGGACGGCGCGACCAACACGGCGGTCGTCGTCACCGATGAGCCCCGGGACAATGTGTACTGCTACGACCTGGGGGAGGGAGTGCTGACACAGGGAAAGCGGGAGATCCCTTACCGGATGCAGGGTGTGATCGGTGTGCCGGAGGGGGAGGACCGTCCGGTGGTGATCCTCCTCCACGGCGCCCACCCCATCCGTTCGGCGGCGGAAAACCGCTATGACCTTGGTTTTTCCTATCTGGTGGACCAGCTGGCGGACGCGGGATATCTGGCGCTGTCCATGAACGTGGGCATCAATTACTCCTTTGAAAACGGAGAGCCCATGGGCTGTGAGCGCACGGTACAGGTGGTGGAGCAGCAGAGCGATCTTCTCCGGCGCGCCATTGAGGGGGAGACGGGGATTTTTCCCTGCGATCTGAAGAACAAGGGCGATCTGGACCGGGTGATCCTGGTGGGCCATTCCCGGGCGGGCTACGATATCTTTGAGGCGGCCGCCCGCGCGGAGGTCCTTGGTGTTCAGGGACTTGTGTCGGCAGCTCCGGCGCTGGTGAGCCCGCTGTCCTGCGAGCTGGCGGATGTGCCTGTGGGGATCATCATTCCCCAGTATGACGGAGACGTGACCAGTCTGGACGGCGGCACCCTTTTCGACCAGCTGGAGCATACGCCGCAGCGGAGCAGCGGCACGGATCTGATCTACTTGAAAAACGGCAACCACGGCGGATTCAGCACCGCTCTGGTGCGCCCGGATCCCTTTGCGGATCGGGAGACGCTGCCGCTGGTGATGGAGCCGGAGAGGCAGCAGGCGTTTTTTGGCGCCTATGTGCTGGATTTTCTGGAGTCTGTTCTGGAGACGGGAAAAACCCCGCTGGAGGCGGAGCCCACTCTGGAGGGGATGTACGGAGACTTCCCGGTCATGCTCCGGGTGGATGCCGGTGGGACGGTGCTCTACCAGGCGTCCGGGGATTCCGTAAAAGCACTTGAGACCAGCGGCGTTGCGGCAGAGGCGGAGAATGCGTGCAGCACGCTGGATCACACGGCGGAGGCGTTCCGCATCCCGGGATCTTTCCTGCGCTATGATCTGACCCGCTTGAGCTGGGACAGCGCCGCAGCTTCCGTGCGGATTCCGGTGTCGGCCGATCTGCGTCAGGCGGTCTATCTGCAGATGGATCTGGCGCAGGACAGCGGAGACCAGCGCAACCGCCGGACCGACCAGAGCCTGACGGTGACGCTGCGGGACGCGGGAGGGCGGGAGGCCTCTGTGAAAGCGGAGGCGGGCACGCCGGCTCTTGCCTGGCAGGAGGGAACTGTGGAACGGATCCCGGTGGCGGGGCGGGAGGACCTGCTCCAGTACAGCACGTTTACGCCGCTGGGCACGCTGCGGCTGGATACGGCGGCATTTTCCGGCGTGGATCTGGGACGGATCACCCAGATCACGCTGACCTTTGACCAGCCCTCCGGCAGCATCATGCTGCGGGAGATCCAGACCGTGAAATAGCGCTTCGCGGCAGGAACCTTTTTCCCTGCCGCTGCGTCTAAGGCGGTAAACGGGCAGACGGCCCGAAAAAAGGAGAACGCAGTCTATGACCAAACCCTACCTGAAAAAGCTGTTGGCGCTGCTGGCGGCGCTGACGCTGCTGCTGGCCCTGGCGGGCTGCGGCGGAACTGAGAGCGGAGACGCCCCGGATGATCCCGCGCAGGCGGAGCAGCCCATTGCAGAAGAGAATGACCAGCAGCCCGAAACACCTCCCCAGGAGCCCGAAGAAGCCGGGGAGGATCCGGCCGACGGGGAGGAGGCCGCCGCGGAAGAGGCGCCCCCCTCTGCGCCGGAGGAGAGCGGCATGACGCTCAGCAGAACGGATTTCACGCTGTTCCAGGCCGGCAGCAGCTACCGCCTTACCGCCGCCGGGGCGGATGGGGCCTGCACGTATACCAGCAGCGATCCCAAGGTGGCAGCCGTCGGCGGCGACGGAACCGTCACCGCGGTATCGCCCGGCAAGGCGGTCATCACCGTCACCAGCGGCTCGGAGAGCCGCACCTGCGTGGTCTGGTGCCGCTGGACGGCGGAGGAGCAGCCGGCGGACGAGCCCGCGGAGGCGGCGGATGACCCTGCCGAGGAGCCTGCGGAGAAACCGGCGGATGAGAGCGTGGACCTGTCCGCGTTTTATCAGGATACCACGGCAAAGCACACCTTCCAGACGCTGGAGGAATTCACCGGAGAGATCCTGGACGCCTATTACCCCGGCATGAGCGGCGTCGCTGCCAAGCAATGCCTGATCATGGGGACGATGCTCAGCATGAACAACGGCGAATTCTGCCTGGTGGAAGTGACGGATGCGGCGGACGTGGACACCGTGAAGGGGATCCTGCAGGGACGCATCGATTATATGGCGGAGACCGGCGCCTGGTACCCCGGACCCACGGAGCTGTGGACCAACTCCAGCCGGGTGGTGTCCAACGGGAATTACGTGATGATGGTGGTCCACGAGGACTGCGACCAGATCGTGGATGAATTCAACGCGCTGTTTCAGTGAGCGCGCCTCCGGACGGAAGAAACGGAAAAAGAGACGGCGGACACATGGGTGTCCGCCGTTTCAGCCTGCCGGAAAAGGCGCAATTCTTGCGCGCCGGGAAGGAAGATAGTTACGAAAGAAACCCTGGAGGGGTGTCTTTTGTTTCTAATCATAAGTTTTTTGAATCTTTTGAAAGGATCAAAAAACTTGCGCAGAGCGGCGAAAAATTTTTCGACACTCTGCGACGGCGGACACCCATGTGTCCGCCGTCTTTTTTTGCCGCGTTAATGAGCGTTACCGGGAGACGGCGCGGGCCAGCTCCACAATGTCGCCCACGCCGTTCAAAACGGCGGTGGGCCGGTAGGCGTAGGTTTTCAGGGTGTCTCTGGTGGATACGCCGGAGAGCACCAAAACGGTGGACATGCCGCTCTCCAGCCCGGAGATCACGTCCGTGTCCATCCGGTCGCCCACCATGACGGCGTCCGCGGAGTGACAGTTCAGCATCCGCAGACCCGTCCGCATCATCAGGGGGTTGGGCTTTCCGCAGAAGTAGGCCTGGGTGCCGGTGGCCATTTCAATGGGGGCCACCAGGGCCCGGCACGCCGGGGCGATGCCGTGCTCAATGGGACCGGAGACATCGGAGTTGGCGCCGATCAGCTTGGCGCCGGCCAGGACCAGGTTGGTGGCCTTGGTCAGGGAGTCCAGAGAGTAGGACCGGCCCTCGCCCACCACCACATAATCCGGGTTCACGTCGTTCATGGTGATGCCCGCGTCGTAGAGGGCGTTGAGAAGGCCCGCCTCGCCGATGACGAAGGCGGAGCAGCCGGGGGCCTGCTCCTTCAAAAAGGCCGCGGTGGCCAGGGCGCTGGTGTAAAAGTGCTCCTCAGAGACGTCCAGACCCAGGCGGGCCAGCTTCTGCTGCAGCTCCCGGGGCGTGTAGCCGCTGTTGTTGGTGAGAAAGAGGAACTCCTTGTTCTCCTCGTGGAGCCACCGGATGAATTCCGCCACGCCGGGCAGGACCTGATTGCCGTGATAGATCACGCCGTCCATATCGCAGATGAAGCCGCGCTTTTGGTTGAAGTCAAGTGTATGTTCCATGTGCTCCTCCTAAGACGATGCCGCCTGGGCCGGCCCCCGGGGACGATATCGGGGCGGGGCGCCTGCTGTCGGTGGATGGTGTTTTTCTGATTATACCCGAAATCCGCCGCCTCTGCCACTGAAAAAACGGTAAAAAAACCGTAAACTGTCAGGCATTTCCGGCACCGGAACATTTTACTGAGATTTCACATAGCTTTTTCACAAACGGGGTGTCGGATTTTCTCCAGCTTTCCTATACTAAAAAGACTGAAAAGAAACGTGTCGAACGGGAAGGCGTGGGTGCGGGATGAATGCATATTGGAACCGGGAGCTGTCCTGGCTGAAATTTAACGAGCGGGTTTTGGAGGAGGCGGAGAGCGAGAGCGTGCCGCTGTGCGAGCGGCTGAGCTTCGCGTCCATCTATCAGAACAATCTGGATGAGTTCTTCATGGTGCGGGTGGGCTCTCTGGCAGACCGGATGCTGCTGTCCAAAAACCTGCGGGACAGCAAGACCCACATGACCGCAGAGGAGCAGATCCGGGCGGTCTTGAAGGACGTGGCCCGGCTGAACCGGCGCAAGGATGCGGTCTATGCCACGCTGATGAGCCGCCTGGAGGACTGCGGCGTCCGGCTGGTGAATTTCAAAAAGCTGGAGGGACAGGAGAGCCGGGAGCTGGAGCGGTATTTCGACGCGGAGATCGCGCCGCTGCTCTCTCCCACCCTGGTGACCCGGCGGCAGCCCTTCCCCTTTCTGCAGAACCGGGAGATCTATGCCGCGGGCGTTCTGGTGGGAAAGAGCGGGAAGGAGAAGCTGGGCATCATTCCCTGCGGCACCGGCGTGATCCCCCGGCTGATCTCTGTCCCGGGCCGCCCGGGGGCCTATATGCTGTCCGAGGAGCTGATCCTCCACTTTCTGCCCAAGGTGTTCGGGGGGAACCGGGTGGTGGCGAAGTCCCTGCTCCGGCTGACCCGGAACGCGGACATCGACGCCGATACGCTCTACGACGAGGGATTGGACTATCGGGAGTTCATGGCCAAGCTCATCAAGCGCCGGCGGCGGCTGGCTCCCGTGCGGCTGGAGCTGTCCCGGGAGCTGGACGGGGACATCGTCAAGACACTGTGCGCCTATACGGAGGTCAAGCCCGAGGCGGTGTTCCGCTGCCGTTCGCCCCTGGAGCTGAGCTTCCTCTCCCAGATCCAGGACACCCTGCGCCAGCGGCCGGAGCTGTTTTTTGAAAAGCGCTTTCCCCAGCGCTCGCCTCAGTTCCGCGCCGACCGCCCGATCTTTGCCCAGATCCGGGAGAAGGACAAGCTGCTCTCCTATCCCTACGAGAGCATGAAGCCCTTCCTGGACTTTTTGCAGGAGGCGGCCGGGGACCCGGCCGTAGTGTCCATCAAGATGACGCTGTACCGGGTGGCCCGGCGCAGCAAGGTGGTGGAGGCGCTGATCGAGGCCGCGGAAAACGGGAAGAACGTGCTGGTGCTGGTGGAGCTGAAGGCCCGCTTTGATGAGGAGAACAACATCGAGTGGTCCCGCCGTTTGGAAGAGGCGGGCTGCCAGGTCATCTACGGTCTGGAGGGCTATAAGGTCCACAGCAAGCTGTGCCTGGTGACTCGCCGGGAAAAGGGGCATACCGAGTATTTCACCCAGGTAGGCACCGGCAACTACAACGAAAAGACCGCCCGGATGTACACGGACCTCTCTTTGATGACGGCGGACCCGGATATCGGGCTGGAGGCGGCCATGGTGTTCCAGGCCCTGGCCAAGGGGGAGACGGTGGAGTCCTCCCGTCAGCTGCTGGTGGCGCCCCGGTGCCTGCAAAACCGGGTGCTGGAGCTGATCGACCGGGAGGCCGACTTCGCCCGGCGGGGCCAGCGGGCCTATATCGGCGTCAAGATCAACTCCCTGACCGACAAGGCCATCATCGACCGGCTGATCGAGGCGTCCCGGGCCGGCGTGCAGATCGACCTGATCGTCCGGGGTATCTGCTGCCTGCTGCCCGGCATCCCTGGGCTCACGGACCATATCCGGGTCATCAGCATCGTGGGGCGCTTCCTGGAGCACTCCCGGATCTACCTCTTCGGCCCGGAGGAGCGGCAGACGGCGTATTTGGCCTCCGCCGATTTCATGACCCGCAACACCCTGCGGCGGGTGGAGGTGGCGGCTCCGATCCTGGACGGGGACCTGCGCCGCCGTGTCAATGAGATGTTTCAGACCATGCTGCGGGACAACCAGCAGGCCCGGGAGCTGCGCCCCACGGGGGAATACGTGCGCCTGCACGCCCAGGAGGATGCGCTCAATGCCCAGGAGTATTTTTACCGGCAGGCATATGAGCGCGCAGCCGAGCAGCCGGAGCCCCAGCAGGCCGCCCCGGCACCGCGCAGACGCCCCCGCTCCTTTGGTGAATGGTTTCGCGCAAAGGCGGGAATATCTTGATAAAAGCTGCGAAACGGAGGAATCGGGAATGAAGTACGCACTGATCGATATGGGCTCCAACAGCATCCGGCTGACGGTCTACGACGTGGACCAGACGGCATTTAAGATCCTGTTCCGGGAGAAGATCATGGCGGGCCTTGCCGGATACGTGGAGCACGGGCGGCTGAGCGGGGATGGCATCGAGTGTGCCTGCCAGAGCCTCCGGGAGTTCCGTCAGACCCTGGACCTGCTTCAGATCGGGAATCTGGCGGTCTTTGCCACGGCGTCGCTGCGCAATATCTCCAACACCGCCCAGGCGGTGGAGCAGATCTTCCGCGCCACGGGTATCCCGGTGGAGGTGCTCTCCGGGGAGGCCGAGGCGGAATACGGCTTCCAGGGGGCCACCTGTGATATCCGGATCGCCGACGGACTGTTTGCGGACGTGGGCGGCGCCAGCGCGGAGCTGGTGCTCTTTGGCGGCGGACAGGTCCGAAAGGCCGCCAGCGTGCCGGTGGGATCCCTGAAGCTCTACCGGGAGTGCGTGAAAAAGATCCTGCCGGGCAAGGAGTCCCGGCGGCGGATCGAGGCGGCCGTCCGGACCGCCTTTGAAGGCGACGACCTCCGGGACTTCCCCCGGCGGGCACACCTGGTCTGTGTGGGGGGAACGGCCCGTGCCTCCCTGCGCCTCTGCCGCAGGCTCTTCGGCCTGCCGGAGGACAGCCGGACCTTTACCCGCTCCCAGCTGGAGGCCCTGGACAGGCAGCTGCGCGGGACGGGAAAGGACACGGCGGATCTGATCCTGCGCTGCGAGCCCGAGCGCATCCACACCCTGGTCCCCGGGGTCATGGTGCTGCGGTTCCTGGCGGAGCGCTACGGCGTGGAGGACATCACCGTCAGCCACTACGGCGTCCGGGAGGGCTATCTGCGCCGGAAGATCCAGCCCTCCGTGCAGGCGTGACGGCCCGGCGCCGGCGGCCTTTGTATCATCCCCCTGCCCGGCGGCGCCGGACAGGGGGATGATATTTTACCAACTCTTTGCATGGCCGCGGTAGCGGCTTTACACAGCCCTGGCTTATACTGAGCGCGATCCCGGAGATCACGATATTTTGAGAAAAGAGAGGAACTCCCCATGATGAGACGACTTCTTGCGGGCCTGCTGGCCGGAGCCACTGTACTGGGACTGGCCGCCTGCGGCGCAGCCGCTCAGCAGCCCGGCGCACAGGCAGAGCCGATGGCTGCATCGCTGGACGGCACCCTTGCGGCTGCCTCTGTGCAAAATGATTCCCAGTGGACGGGGCGCGCACCCAAATATGTGTTTTTGTTTATCGGCGACGGCATGAGCTATCCTCAGTTCCAGGCCGCGGCGGACTATTTGGGCGCTGTGGCGGATCCTGACTATACCAATGCCCTGCCCAGCGTGAAGGACCATCAGGGCGCCAAGCTGAACGGCCCTCAGGCGCTGAACTTCATGGACTTTGAAGTGGCCGGCTCCGCCGTCACCTACGATTCCTGCAGCTTTGCGCCGGATTCCGCCTCTACCGCAACCTCCATCGCCACCGGCTACAAGACCTATTCCGGCATGATCAACACAGATGAAACCGGTACAAAGACCTATGAGACCATCGCCGAAAAGCTCCATGAGCAGAAGGGCTGGAAGGTGGGCGTCATTTCCTCCGTCAACCTCAACCACGCCACGCCCGCTGCGTTCTATGCCCACCAGGCCAGCCGCAACAATTACTATGAGATCGGCGTGGAGATGGTGGAGTCCGGCTTTGAGTATTTTGCCGGCGGCGCCCTGAAAAAACCCACCGGCAACGACGGCACCCAGAGGGATCTGTATGAGCTGGCTGCGGAGGCCGGATACAAGGTGACGACCACCCAGGCCGATGCGGCCAAGGTTACCGCGCAGGATGAAAAGGTCATTCTCATTGACGAGCATCTTGCCGACGACGACGCCATGGACTACGAATTGGACCGCGTGGAGGGCGAGTGGGCTCTGGCCGATTATGTGGAAAAGGGCATTGAGGTCCTGGATAACGACAAGGGCTTCTTCATGATGTGCGAGGGCGGCAAGATCGACTGGGCCTGCCACGCCAATGACGCCGGCTCCACCGTCAGCGACACCCTGGCGCTGGCCGACGCGGTGCAGGTGGCTGTGGACTTTGCCAAAAAGCATTCCCAGGATACCCTGATCCTGGTGACGGGCGACCATGAGACCGGCGGACTGACCATCGGCTATGCCGGTACGGACTACGACACCTATCTCACCAATCTGACCAGCCAAAAGATCTCCTACGCCCAGTTCGACGAGCAGTATGTGGCTCGGTACAAGGCGGAAAAGACCTCCTTTGCGGACGCGATGAAGGATGTGGAGGAGCTGTTCGGCCTGAAGCTCAAGGGCAGCGCCAACGACCGGCTGGTGCTGACCGCCTATGAGGTCCAGCGGCTGAAGGATGCCTACGCGCTGGCCATGAGCGACTACGATTCCGACGCCTACACCCAGGAGCAGTACGTGCTCTATGGCACCTATAACCCCTTCTCCGTCACGGTCACCCACATTCTGAACAACAAGTCTGGCATTGATTTTACCAGCTATTCTCACACCGGACTGCCTGTGGCGGTATTTGCTGAGGGCACCGGAGCGGAGAGCTTCGGCGGCTATTATGACAACACCGCCATCTATACCAAGCTGGCCAATATGCTCAAGGTCCGGTAAGACCCGTATCTTCCGCGGAAGCAGGGGGCGGCGCAGCCGCTCCCTGTGCCGCTGTTTCAGGAGGCAGTATGAAGATCCCTGTATTCCGATTTTCCAGGCAGACCCACGGACCGGTGCTGGCCGCTCTGCTCCTGCTGGCGGTGCTGCTGGTGCTGCCCACGGGCTTTGAGGGAAATTTGACCTATCAGAACGCCGACCGGGTCCGGGCAGAGGTGCTGGCCACCGACGAAAGCGACATCGTGGACACCGGTCTGATCCGCACCGGAGAGCAGCGGTGCACAGTGACGCTGCTGGGCGGCCGGTTCCGGGGACAGACCGTGGAAGCGGTGAACCGGCTCAACGGCTCCCTGGCCCAGGACAAGCTGTTTTCTCCCGGCGATATCGCCTTTGTGACGGTCAGCCACAGCGGCGGCGCCATCTCCGTGGTCTCCATGACGGACCATTACCGGCTGGACAAGGAGGCACTGCTGGCGGGCGCCTTTTTGCTGCTGCTGGTGCTGTTTGCCGGAGGGACCGGCCTGCGGGCCATCTTGTCCTTCGTGGATACCATTTTGCTGATGTGGAAGGTGCTGGTGCCCTGCCTGCTGCGGGGCTGGAACCCCGTCTGGGTGGCGCTGGGGCTGGTACTGGTCCTGACGGCGCTGATCCTCAGCCTGATCTACGGCTTTGACCGCCGGTGTCTGGCGGCTGTCTCCGGCGCGGCGCTGGCCATCGCCGTCACAGCGGTGCTGGGTGTGATCTTTACGGACCTGTTCCGCATCCATGGCGCTGTGATGGAGTCCAGCGAGAGCCTGCTCTATGCCGGGTATCAGAACCTGGACCTCACCCTGATCTTCATGGCCTCCATTTTCCTGGGGTCCTCCGGTGCGGTGATGGATCTGTCGGTGGATATCTGCTCCGCCGTGCATGAAGTGGTGGAAAAGCGGCCGGATATCGGCCCCAGAGAGGCCATCGCCTCCGGCTTTGCCGTGGGACGGGCGGCCTGCGGATCCACGACGACCACGCTGCTGCTGGCCTATTCCGGCAGCTATGTGGCGCTTTTGATGGTCTTTATGGCCCAGGGGACGCCGGTGGAGTTTATCCTGAATTACAAATATGTGGCGGCGGAGATCGTCCACACGGTGGTGGGGTCCTTCGGCCTGGTGACGGTGGCTCCGCTGACCGCCATTACCAGCGGCCTGCTGCTGACGAGGCGGACGGCGGAGCGGACCGCTCCCTGAAGGGCATTCTTCCGGACGGCAGGAGGGTGCAAGGCGGCCCGCCTGACGCCGGATGGGCCGCTGTGCTTTCGAAAATCGTCCGGCAGCTTGCCGCCGGATAAAAAAACAGCAAGAAAGGCACGACATGCGTCGTGCCTTTCTTGCTGTGCGCCGCCCGGAGGACGGCCTGTTGGGATGGGATCATCTGGAGCGCTTGAGGACCTCCAGCAGGAAGGTCCATACCCGCTGCACGGAGGAGACGCTCATCTTCTCCCGGGGAGTGTGGATCTCCAGCAGATCGGGGCCGATGGACACGCAGTCCAGCCCCGGCAGCTTGCCGGCAAAAAGGCCGCACTCCAGTCCGGCATGGATGGCCTCTACCTTGGGGGGCTTGCCGTACTGCTCTGTAAAGACCTCCACCATCAGGTCCCGCAGGGGGGAGTGCTCCTGATACTGCCAGCCGGTGTACTCGCCGGAGAACTCCACATGACCGCCCAGCTGCTCGGTCAGGCAGGCCAGATGGTCCTTGAGCATCTGCTTCTGGGAGTCCACGCTGCTGCGGACGCTGAAGGAGGCCCGGACCTCGTCTCCCTCCGTGACCAAAATGCCCAGATTCAGCGAGGTCTGCACCAGACCGGGGATCTCGGCGCTCATGGCCTGGATGCCGTTGGGCAGGCAGGTGAGCATGCACACCACGCTGCGGCTGGAGCTTTCGTCCAGGGGCAGCAGGTCGGTTTCCGCCGGGCGGACGGAGACGGTGATGGCCGGGTCGTTGACCCGGTATTCCTTTTTGAAGGCGGCGTCCATTTCGGCGCAGACGGCCTGGGCGGCGGCAGCATCGGCGGCTACCAGGGCAACAGACCCGGTGGGGATGGCGTTGTCCTTGAGACCGCCGCAGACGGAGATGACCCGCAGGTCAGTCTTTTCCTCCAGGGCGCACAGCACCCGGCCCAGCAGCATACTGCTGTTGGCCCGGCCCTTGTCGATCTCCGCGCCGGAGTGACCGCCCACCAGGCCGGTGACGGAGATCTCCAGCACCGGGGCGCTGAAGGCACTGCGGGTCACGGGCAGGCAGCAGTCGGCCCGGGCACCGCCGGCGCAGCTGACGGTGAAAATGCCCTCGTCCTCGGAGTCCATGTTCAGCATCCGGCGGCCCTTGAGAACGGACACGTCCAGGCCCTCGGCGCCGTACATACCGGTTTCCTCGTCCACGGTGAAGATGGCCTCGATGGCCGGGTGGGACAGGGAATCATCGTCCAGAATGGCCATGGCCATGGCCACGGCAATGCCGTCGTCGCCGCCCAGGGTGGTGCCCCTGGCGGAAACGGTGTCCCCCTCCAGCACCAGGTCCAGGCCCTCGGCGGCCATGTCCTTGGTGCAGCCGGGCTCCTTTTCGCAGACCATGTCCATGTGACCCTGGAGGATCACAGGCTCCGCCGACTCATAGCCGGGGGTGGCGTCCCGGAAGATCACCACGTTGTTCAGCTGATCCTGGACATACCGCAGGCCCCGGGCCTTGGCAAAGTCCACCAGCCAGTCGCTGACGGCTTTGGTGTTGCCGGAACCGTGGGGGATGGCGCACAGCTCCTCGAAGAAACGAAAAACACGCTGGGGCTCCAGATGATTCAAAACGGCCATAATGCACGCTCCTTTTATATATTTTCCAGGGTCAGTATACCCTATTTTCCGGGGATTTGCAAGGGGGAAGGGAACGGTGATTATCGCGGCAGAGAATCGCCGATAGAGCGCCTGTAGGGGCCGACGTCCCCGGCGGGCCGCATAAAAACCCGCTGCCGGGAGAACGGCAGCGGGTTTTTTGCAGCAGGGGAGAGGAGAATTTACTGGCCGGAGTTGGCGGCGCGGTAGGCGCTGGGGGTCATGAGGCGGTATTTCAGGAAATTCCGGTTCAGGGTCTTGGCGTTGCGGTAGCCCACCTCCAGGGCAATGTCCAGCACCGTCATGCGGGTGGTGGTCAGCAGCTTACAGGCCTGGTTCACCCGGATCAGGGCCAGGAAATCCTCAAAATTCAGCTCCACCTGGCACAGCAGGGTGCGGTTGAGCTGCTGGACGGAAATGCCGAAGGCCCGGGCCACCCCGGCGGCGCTGAGGTCCTCCCGGTAGTGGCGGTAGATGTGCTGCACCAGGCTGTACCCCAGGCGGCTCTCCTCGATCTGGCAGATGTTCTGCACCTTCTGATAGGTGGCCCGGTACTGGCCGATGCGGGTGCCCAGCCGGGCGGCGAACACCTTGGAGATGTGGGACTCGTCCACATAGCCCAGAATTTCCGCCAGCTCCTTCAGGGTCAGGTCCGTATACAGCAGATAGTCGGCGGTTTTGCCGATGCGCATTTCGTTGAGCAGGTCGAAAAAGGACAGCCCCGTCATGGCGGTGATCCGGGCGCTGACGGTGGACCGGCTGCACCCGAACACGTCCGCCAGCTGCTGGAGCGTCAGCTTCTGGCCGCAGTGGAGGTACATGTACCGCAGCAGCTCCCGGTGGTCGGGACCCTGGGCATCAGCGGGGCGGTCCGCCGCCAGGGCCTGCCGGGCGAACAGCACCGTCAGCTGCACCAGCAGGCTCACGGCATTGAGACTGGAAAACAGCTGTCCCTCCTCCTGAAGGGACGCAAGACCCAGCTCCCGGGACAGACCGTCAGCAATGCGTCCGGCCTCCGCCCGCTGCCGGGGAGACAGCTCCAGCACCGGCACCGTCTCCATCAGCCGGGCCATGGGCATGGGCTGGCCGTCCTCCCCCCGGAACAGATGGGCGGCCCGGGCCACGGTGCCGTAGTGATAGGCGATGACGCTGCAGGCCAACGGCTCGTCCACCCGGACGATCTCGCTGATCTGCCAGGGCAGGATGGCCGCCAGGCTTCCGGCGGACAGGGGATACTCCCGGCCCTGGAGCCGGATAACGCCGCTGCCGCTGCGGACCAGGAGAAACCGGGCGTCCCGGTGGATCACCGGGGCCGTGGGCCGGGCGGCGGTGAATTGGTCAAAAGAGAACAGGCTGCTTTGGTCCAGGTCGGACCGCCCGGGGGTTTGCAGGGCGATGGTCTGTTTCATGAATATCCCCTCCTTATGGGGGTTATTTTACCACATACGGGCGGCGCTGCCAAGGGGGAATGGGACATTTTATGCAGAAAATCTTGTACAAAAACGGCCTGATTTACCTGGACGGCCGGGCAAAAAACGCATGAATTTACAGAGTAACCCGGTGGGAAGCGAGTATTATTACAATAAAGTGTCAAAGTACCGGGACAAAACATCGGTTAAAATACAAAAATCGGGCCGCGTCAGGGTGAGAAATCGGACCGGAAATCTGGTAAAATAGGGGGGAACTGGAGAGGAGGAAATTCCATGCCCATTTGCGTTAAAAGCGAGATCGGCCCTTTGAAGCGGGTGCTTCTGCAGCGGCCGGGCCGGGAGCTGGAGCATCTGAGCCCCAATACCATGGGCCAGCTGCTGTTTGACGATATTCCCTATCTGTACGGCGCTCAGCGGGAGCACGACTGCTTTGCCCAGATCCTGCGGGACAACGGGGCGGAGGTGGTCTATCTGGAGGACCTGACGGCTCAGGTGCTGGCAGGAGACGAGGAGCTGCGCCGCCGGTTTGTGGAGGAGACCATCCGCCGGGCCGGCAGCACCGCCATGGGATACCGGGGCGACCTGAAGCGGTATCTGCTGGATATCCAGGACCCCCTGGAGCTGGTGCTGAAAACCATGGAGGGCGTGTCGTATCAGGATGTGTTCCCCAACGAGCAGGGACGGCTGTCCAGCCTGGTGCACACCGGAGCCCGGTTCCTGATGCCGCCGATCCCCAACCTGTATTTCACCCGGGACCCCTTCGCCTGCATCGGCCGGGGCGTGAGCCTGAACCATATGTTCACGGCCACCCGCAACCGGGAGACCCTGTACGGCGACTATGTGCTGCGGCATCATCCGGACTACGCCGGGCAGGTGCCTCTGTACTATACGCCGGACCAGTATTTCTGGATCGAGGGCGGGGACATCCTGAACCTGAGCCGCCGGGTGCTGGGAGTGGGTATCTCCCAGCGGACCCAGCCGGAGGCCATCGAGCAGCTGGCATCGGCCATCTTCGCCGACGAGAGCTCCGAGATCGACACGGTGCTGGCCTTTGAAATCCCCAGCACCCGGGCGTTCATGCATCTGGATACCGTGTTCACCCAGGTGGACGTGGACAAATTCACGGTGCATCCGGGGATCCTGGGTACCCTGCGGATCTTCGAGCTGACGGGCCGGGGACAGGGCAAGCTCACCACCCGGGAGGTCAGCGGCCCCCTGGAGCAGGTACTGGCGGGCTATCTGGGTCTGGACCGGGTGCAGCTGATCCGCTGCGGCGGCAGCAGCCAGATCGCCGCCGAGCGGGAGCAGTGGAACGACGGGTCCAACACCCTGTGCATCGCCCCCGGCGCGGTGGTGGTGTACGACCGGAACTATGTCACCAACCAGATCCTGGAGGACAGCGGCATCCGGGTGCTGAAAATGCCCAGCGCCGAGCTGTCCCGGGGCCGGGGCGGCCCC
>OLGB01001387.1_pt1 | contig 29553 bp, 25 predicted proteins | sample 1605691 | NCBI WGS metagenome assembly OLGB01 (sample SAMEA3888925, study PRJEB22519) | human gut metagenome | biome: human gut; feature: human-associated habitat; material: faeces | place: Denmark | collected 2010 | reverse complement strand
CTGTCCGTTTAGCTTTTCGCTTCCCTGCGACAGCTCCGCTATTATATCACCCCTCCTCCCCTTTGTCAACACTTTTTTCGCTCCCTTGACTCTCTCGATTATTTTCCATTTTTTCCTTTGTTTCATTCACTTTTTTGTACTTTTCGCTTCATTCTTCAAATAAATATATTAATAATTTCTTTTAATTTCACACTTTCTTGCATTGCCTTTGCGCGGGCATTTCTATTAATCATGGTTCGGCTCTTAATAAAATAAGTTGCAATCTACTCCTTACAGTGATATAATTTTATTTAATACTGAATATTAGAAAGGAGAATCGTCATGCAGCTGCTTGTAATAACCATAGATAACTGCGATGAATTTCTTGCGACCCTCGAGGGCCTTAAGGCTCACGGCATGAACGGTATCGTGTTTCAATCCACCAGCCTTAAGAACGCACTGCTGAACAGCAATGTCGATGCCGCTCCTATCTTCGGCAGCATCAGCAAAGTGATCAGCCATGATTTCGAATCCAGTCATACCGCTTTCCTGGTCCTTACCGAGGAGCAGACGCTTCATGCGAAGCGCGTTATACGCCGCAACACGAAGGGCCTTGGCAAGAAAGGCTTCATGTTCACCGTGCCGCTATCCTCATATGAAGGAATAGAGGAATACTGATCGCCATTTCAAGCTGCTATTCTGTGGTCTGAATATTCTGCAATGTTTATTGCGCCGTCCTCCGGACGACCGGAGGACTTTTTGTGTGCATAATCATACTATACACTAAAACAAGAGGAAAAAACAATGATCAATCTGCTTTATCTTGCGGTTGCCATGGCAGCCGGTCTTGCGCTGTCGCGGCTGATGAAGCTCGTGAATCTTCCGAACGTCACCGGCTATCTCATCGCAGGCATATTGGTTGGGCCGTATGTGCTCAATATCATTAATACCGAATCAATCAAGAGCCTGAAGATTATTACTTCGACCGCTTTAGGATTTATCGCATTTTCTATCGGCGGAGAATTCAAGCTTTCATACTTGAAGAAGCTCGGTAAATCCATCGTGGTCATCACCGTCGTCCAGGCACTTGTCACGGTTTTGCTTGTTGCCGGAGTGATGCTTCTTATCCCCGGCGAAAAATCCGTTAAAGTACCTCGCGCTTTGCTTCTTGGTGCGATCTCCGCAGCTACCGCCCCTGCCGCAACCCTGCTGGTCGTCCGCCAATACAAAGCCCGCGGCCCTGTTACCGATACGCTTCTGCCCGTCACAGCATTCGATGACGCCATAGGTCTGATGATCTTTTCCGTCTGCTTTGCGCTCGCAAAGGTGTTTGCTGTCGGAAGCGCACTTACCGTTCAGGCTGTTCTTTTGGATCCCCTTCGTGAGATCGGGCTCTCCCTGTTGGTCGGCGGTGTCCTCGGCGCATTCATTGCACTGATGATGCGCTTCTTCAAATCCGACGCCAACAGACTCTGCCTTATACTTGCCGCCGTATTTGCGTGCGTTGCGCTCAGTGAGCTTTGGGGACTTTCAAGCCTTCTCACCTGTATGATGCTCGGCGCTGTGCTTGCAAACCTTCGTCGTGACGCCATTGCCTTTATGGCTCTTGCCGACGATTGGACTCCCGGATTGTTTATGCTGTTCTTCGTGCTGTCGGGCGCTGAACTTGATTTTTCAATCCTTGCTACCGTTGGGCTTGCTGGTATCGTCTATATCCTGTCTCGTTCTGTCGGAAAGTACAGCGGAGCATTCCTCGGAGCGGCTATGTCTAAGGCCGACCATAATGTAAGGAAATATCTCGGTATCACGCTGCTTCCCCAGGCCGGTGTAGCAATCGGTATGGCGCAGATGGTTGCTGCAAGCGAGGATCTTGCCGGCATAGCTCCCCAGGTCGTGACCGTTGCGCTGTTCGCCACCCTCGTGTATGAGTTGGTCGGCCCTGTGCTCACCAAGATCGCTCTCACGAAGGCCGGAGAGATCGAAAAGAAGCCCAAGCATGCGAATTCCGCTTCTGCGGCATAATGCTGTTCATGTATAGCACCCCTATTCGGGGTGCTTTTTTATATTTACGATTTCTCGGTCAATTGAACGATAGAAACTGTCGATTGTGGATAATTCTTGTCAAATCCCCCGCTTCAAAGTGGATAACTCCTGAAAACAGCGTTGTTATTAGCTTTTTACTGTGGATAACTATGTGGATAACGTGGATAAGTACATTATACCGATCTGTCGGCAGTTGTATGAGTATTCTATTAAAATATAAAATGGAGCTGAATATCAACCCCATTTTTCCATTCCGTTATTCAGCAAGAAAGCTCATCGCGCTCGGATTCAGCGAAAGATCATCGCGATAGCCCCTGACCAGTCTGAAGTGTGCCTGACTTCCTATCATAGCAGCGTTGTCGGTGCAGTACTTCATATCCGGGCGGCAGAAACGTATTCCGCTCCTGTCGCAGGCTGTATTGAGCGCCTCGCGAAGCGCAGAGTTTGCACTGACTCCCCCCGCAAGCGCAAGAGTCGAGCAGCCGAACTGTTTAGCGGCACGCACGGATTTCTTAGTGAGCGTATCGACCACCGAACGCTGAAAGGAGGCTGCTATATCCGCAGGGTTCACGCTCTCGTCCTTCTGTTCCGCATTATGCAGAATGTTGACCACTGCGGTTTTTATGCCCGAAAAGCTGAAATCAAAGCTGTCGCCCTCGTTGAATGGCGCGTGGAACGCATAGGCGTATGGATCTCCGTCACGCGCCAGCCTTTCAACCTCCGGCCCTCCGGGATAACATAGACCTAATGCGCGCGCGACCTTATCAAATGCTTCGCCTGCCGCATCATCGCGCGTCCTTCCGATCAGTTCGAAACGGTCATAGGCGGTGACCTTGACAATATGGCTGTGTCCTCCGGAAGCGACGATGCACATGAACGGAGGTTCTAAATCGGGATAGGTCAGATAGTTGGCGGCTATATGCCCTTCTATATGATTTGTTCCGATAAAGGGCAGACTCTTTTCCAACGCAAGCGCCTTGGCAAAACTTACTCCTACGAGCAGCGCGCCGATGAGTCCCGGAGATGATGTTGCCGCAACTGCGCCGATATCTGACATATCCATGCCCGCCCTGTCAAGCGCTTCACGCACCACAGAGGTTATTCGTTCGGTATGGCTTCTTGAGGCAAGCTCCGGTACGACTCCGCCATAGAGCCGATGGATAGGGATCTGAGTGTGAACTGCCATGGACAAGACTTCGCGTCCTCCCCTAAGGACAGCTGCTGCCGTCTCATCGCAGGAAGATTCTATTGCCAGCAGAGGCAGCGGTGCCCCCGATCTGTCCGCTTCAAGATACCTTTCGTAGTTATGCTGCGATCTTTCAAAATACTTCATTTGTAATAAACTTTCTTATCTTTACTGCATACACAGAGATACACTATGGCTGCCGCCGCAGCAATCAGACATATCCCAAAGGCTATTGCGCAGATGCGCATGCACATATCCAAGAACAACCGCTCCGGACATATCCGAATCATTCTGCTTACAGCAGGGTCGAACGTTGAACCCTCTATGCCAAGGAATACCTCATGGAATGCATACCATAATGACCGAAAATCGACGAGTGCCCATGCAGCAATAAGGACGAAGAAACCGGTGACGGCAGCAAAGCAAATGAGGTATGTTTTGGATAGATGCCTAAAGCGGTCATGCTTTTCCACAATCATGAACACTGCAATGCCAATAATGGCGACGCTGATGCAGCAGGCCCTTGCCCACATTACGCCTGTGTAGAGATTCCTAACATCATAGAGATGAGCAACTTCCGTTTCATTGTACATCTCGACCTCTTCGCCAAAGCAGTTTACCTTAACGTTCATCGAGTCGGACTTTGACGTAACAAAATCGACCATGGTCATGAACGCAAGCGTCATGTCCTCATTGCTCATGCCGGTATAGTCGTTGATATCAAGCCGTTCATACTCCTTCATGAGCCAACCGCTGTCCTTCGCGCAGTATTCTATCGAGGTAATGACCGCAGCTAATATGAGCAGCACCAAGCCAATGGCGAGCAGCACCCTGACAAAGCCATTGCTCTTTCCGGTCATTTCTTCCATCATCTGCCGCAAGGATCCGGGTCATTGACCATAAAATCAACGGTTGCCCTATCGGTAATGACTTTATGGATAAAGCTTTTCATTTCAACATGAGCGGGATGTACCTGATATGCCTGCATTGCGTCCATGCTGTCAAAGCAGCAGGTCAGCATCAAATCATAGCTTCCCGATGAATGCAAAATATCGGGATGCAGCTCAATATGCTTAAGCTCCGGAACAACACCCATGAGTGCTGACAGTCCGCTGATAACCTTTTCTATATTTTCCTCACGGGAGCAGCCTTCGGCTTCCTCCTTAAATTTCCACATGACAATATGCTTCAGAGTTTGCATAGTTTTCCTTTCGTGCCGAAACGGCCAAATCTCTTCTTGTACATTATAGCATGGTGACCTCCTGAATGCAATGCGGAATGCCTGTCTTATCGTGTTGAAAACTGCCGAAAGAACACGAAAGCGGCCGTCCGTACGGACGGCCGCTAAGGTCGATATAGTTGATCAATTAGTCAACAACGATGCCGTTCTCAGAGGAAAGAGCCTTGGGAGCGTAGTTGTTGATCTGCATATCAACAGCGAACATGCCGGTTGCCTGCATGCCGGGGTTCTGGAGGATGAGGCCGATGCTCTCATATGCACCGGTGGTTACATCGAACCTGATAAGATCCTTTGCAACGGATGCTGCCTCGATGCTGCCCCAGTAGAAGGTGTGGCCGATCATGCAGCCGGACTGGCTGTAGAAGCTGCCGGTTGCAAGATTTACGGGAGCCTTGCCGGTCTCAGCGAGTTCGTTGATAGCACCGTCACCATAGATATCGCAGCTGCAGAGAACGCCGTATGCATCAACATAATACAGGATGCCATTCTCATCGAAGTCCATACCCATAACGCCGTTGCCGATGGAGCCAACGCTGGTCTCCTCGCCGGTGGTGACATCGATCATGTACAGCTCGGTTGCGCCGGAAATGCCGAAGAGGATACCATTGGCATTATCGTATGCCATCTCGTTGTAAGCGTTGGTCAGGGTTGCGATTGTGGTCTTGTTTGCAAGGCCAGCATCGGTCATATCATAGCGATAGAGAGTGGACACATCTCCGGAGGCGACTGCATAGCAGATACCGTTTTCACGGTCATAACCTGCTGCAGCGATGCCGGTGGTGGTGAAGGGTTCAACCTCGCCATCGTACAGGTCGGTGGGATCCTCGGACCTGAACATGGTCCACTGCTTGGTGCTGAGGTTCATGCCGTATGCGAAGATGCAGCAATCCTCATAGCTGCCAACGGGAACGGGATTGGGGTCGACGCCCTGCTGGAGAACGAGCTGAGTGCCGTTCCAGAGGTATACGTTTACGTTGCCTGCATAGTCGCCAACGAGAACGAAGTTGTTGGTGCTGCCGCTCATGTTGAAGTGGCTGGTGACACCGCGCTCGGTCTCGAATACGCCGGTCTCGGAAACGAGGTTGCCGAGCTGACCGTCGTTGTTGGTGTAAACTGCTACATATGCAACATAGTGCTCATCGGTTACATCGATGCTGAAGGTGTTGCCGCTTGCGGAGAAGTTGGATACAACGGGAGCGGTAAGGTCAATGTGGAGGGGGATATCCCAAACATTGTTCTTGGAAAGCTCGGGGCTGAATGCGTTCTCGGTCCTGCGGCCATCGTTATCGAGGTTAGCCTGGATGCGGACGATCAGGTCGTCACGGTTGTACTGCTGGAAGTTGTAGTTGCCGGGCATCTGGCCGTAGTTGACGCCAAGCTGGTCGCGCAGGTTGGTGTCGAAGAAGCCCTTGGTGCAGACGCCAAGAGAAGCGATGGTGCCAAGCTGATTGCCGTTCGTGTCGAGTACGAGGTAGGATACGTCGGAGTTACGCAGCAGACCGCAGTACATGAGGTTGAACTTATCGAGGGTACCGTCGTTGTTGGGGGAGATCGCGTTACGATCTGCAAGGTAGTAGCTGAGATCCTCGGTGTCGATGAAGGGGTTGAAGCCGAGGGGCTGGATGACGTTGCCGCTCTTGTAGCCTGCGGTGTTGGGATAGTTGTTGCTGTTCATCTGGATATCTTCATAGTAGTAGCCGATATCGATGGTCTCAGCATAGTTCCAATCGCCGTAGAAGCCAAGGAAGGGAACGGTGAGGCTTACGCCTTCTTCAGCAACGGTCCTGGTGCCGAAGCCGAGAGCAACGCGAGCAACGAGGGTTGCATCCTGAATGTTAACATTGCCGTCGCCGTTCATATCAACATTAGCGTTGAGGGTAACGAGACCCAGAGCTGCACGAGCAACGAGGGTTGCGTCAGCAATATCAACCTTGCCGTCGCCGTTAGCGTCGCCGAGCAGTCCGTTTGCGGGGAGGAGCTCGATGAAGCCTTCAACGTTGGTACCGGAGGTGTAGTAGGTGTCCATGTAATCCTTTGCCTCATCGGTGAGGGAGAGGGTTACGGTTACTTCGGTCTCGCCGCCGGCGGGAACGACAACGATGTTGGGCATATTGGCGGTTGCCATGCCATCCTTATAAAGGTCATAGCCCTTATCGGTGTTTACGATAACGGGATATTCACCTGCTTCATCCATGTAACCGAGCAGAGCCAGGTCATTGATGAGGAGGGAGGGCCTTACGGTGTACTTGAGCTCTTCGGAGCCGAAGTTATGTACGGTGAAGGTGAGGGTGTAAACGCCGGTCTTTTCGGGATCGTCGCCGATCTCAAGCTTCGGACGAGCACAACCTTCAACGGTGATGTAAGCCTTGGTCTGAACAGCCTTTTCAAGGTTCATTTCGCCTGCGCCCTGGTCACGAACGAGTGCGTAATCGCCTGCACTGTCAAAGACGGGGGTTGCGGTGCACATAAGGATGGTGTCGACCATGACCTTCTGCTCGCGTGCGCTGAGGTTGGGGAACATTTCAGCAACATACTCGGTCACGATAGCCATACCTCCTGCGATATGGGGGGTAGCCATGGAGGTGCCGTCCCAAGCCTGGTAATCAGCGCCGGAGATAGCGGAGTCGGTTGCGGAGTAGATAGCGCCGCCGGGTGCGGTGATCTCGGGCTTCATGCCGAGGGTCGCGGTGCAGCCCCAGCTGGAGAAGTCGGTAGGCATATTGCCGCCTGCTGCATCATAGATGCCGTATTCAGCGGAAATATAAACGAGATTCTCTTCTGCGTCCATGAAGCTCTGAGCTGTTTCACGGGTGATTGCAATATGGGGGATCTGGCCTTCGTTGCCGTCGTGGATGAGGTTATTGTTGCCATCGAGGGTACCGAAGGGAACCATATTGAGGACTTCGCCCCAATTGTTGTTGTAGATGATACATGCGGCTGCGCCTGCATCCTGTGCTGCGTAGCCCTTTTCAATGAAGGTTGTGGAGCCACGGCTTACGACCGCAACCTTGCCCTGAACGTCGATGCCTTCATAGTCGCTGGGCTCGCCGTAACCGGGAACCATAACGAACTCGAGGGTCTGACCGCCAAGGGTGTCTGCGAGCTGAGCCATGTTGCTCTCGTTTTCGGTGTAGCCATAGCCACAGCCGTCAACTGCGATATAGAAGCCTTCTGCCTTGCTGTTCTGAACAGCCGCAACGGACATACCATGCTCCCAAGTGGAGGGGGAACCAACAACGCCGGAGTCGGGGTTGGTTGCGAGGTTGTAACCGCCTGCAACGAAGCTGCCGGTAGTAACATCGGTGTCGCTCCATGCGTTGCACATTGCTGCGTTGTAATCGTTACCTGCTGCCATTGCGAGGCTGACGCCGGCATTAACTACTCTCTCAAAGACATCGCCATAGGAGTTATCCCAATAATCCTCTCTTCCGCAGGGAGAACCAAGGGAGAGGTTTGCGCTGTCAACGCCGAGAACCACACAGTCCTCAAGAGCTGCAAGGATAGCGACCCAACCTGCACCGCCGCCGGGATTGAATACCTGCATGATAGCGAGCTGAGCATCCTTTGCTACGCCCTGGATCTCGCCGCCGTTACCTGCTGCGATACCGGAAACATGGGTTCCGTGGTCGCTGCTTACATGGTTTACGTTGTAGTTGTTCTGAACGTAATTCCAACGGAAGGGGATCTTTGCGCTGTAGTAAACCTGAGTGGGGTTCATGTTGCTGCCTTGGAGATTGCCAAGCTCGATGAACATTGCGATGTCATCTTCGGTATACTTGACATTTTCGGGCTGTACGCTGAATGCCTCATGAGTTACCTTACAACCGGTATCGATGATAGCGATACATGCGCCTTCACCGGAATAGCCGAGGTCCCAAGCGGTTGTTGCACCGACCTGATTGGTGGTGTTGAACAGTTTGGGGCTTTCCCATTCCATACCCATGAAAGCCTTAACACCTTCGATCTTGTTGAGCTCTTCGATCAGGCGGTATTCGCCGCTGAAAGCAAAGCCGTTGAACAGAACGGTGTAGTTGTAGGTGGGAACGATCTCAAGACCGAGCTTCTCGTTGATGGTGTTTACCATCTGCTTCTGAGCTGCCTTGAGTTCTTCACGATAGCTGTTTGCGCCCTTAATATCGGTGGTAACATCGGCGGTGGGAGCCTTGTCGAGCTCTACCATGATGTCAACGATGGTGTCGGGAGCGATCTCATCCTTGGCCTCAGTGTTTGCTGCGGTCAGGGTGCGTCCGTTCCTGATGCCGGAAACATCGATACGAACGGTGCTTTTGGATTCAAGAGTGCCCTTTACCTGGACCATGTCCTCGGCAAGTGCGCCGCTCAATGCCGGAACGACCAGCACGAGTGCGAGAAGGCACGCAAGAATGCTCTTGAGTGATTTCTTCATGTCATTTCCTCCTGATAGAATAATGAAGACGACACTTTATATAAAGTGCCAAGCCTACAATTTACAGTATAATATCATTTACTTTCCCTGTCAAGCTCATTTTTCGCTTTTGGGCGAAAACATTACAATAGAATGCTCCGTTCGATTTATCGTTCCTTTTGCCGCTTGCTATTTGCCATAACTGCCTGTATAATTCCATTGAACGTGTTATGGGAGGAAAAGTATGCGCAGGATCGTTATAATCATAGAATATGACGGGACGGGCTATGTCGGCTGGCAGGTTCAGCCAAACGGCATTTCCGTTCAGGAAGAGCTGTCAAAGGCTATATGCAAGCTTACCGGAGAGAAGCTTTTTCCCCATGCCTCCGGCAGGACCGACAGCGGCGTACACGCAAGAGCGCAGGTCGCTCATTTTGACACCGAAAGCCGAATACCTGCGGAAAAGTATTCCTATGCGCTCAATACCATGCTTCCCCCGGATATCCGCATAAAGGCAAGCTTTGAACTTCCCGGCGAGGGTGAAAACGAATTTCACTCCCGATTCTCTGTGAAAAAAAAGCATTATCGTTATACCGTTCTTAACGCCGCACATAACTCAGCATTCACAAGGAATACGGCGCTGCACGTTCATGCACCGCTGGACCTATGCAAGCTCAACGAAGCAGCCGCATATTTCATCGGAGAGCACGATTTCCTTTCCTTCAAATCGACCGGCAGCAAAGCTGCGACCACCGTTCGCACCATCTATTCCTCGCAATGGACAAGGAACGGAGATTTCCTCTACTATGATGTTTCCGGCAGCGGCTTCCTATATAATATGGTGCGCATCATGGTCGGTTCCATGCTGCGTGTCGGCATGGGCTTTGAAAAGCCGGAGTTCATCAAAAACGCTCTCGAATGCCCGAGCCGTGAGAACGCCGGAGACACGGCGCCTGCCCACGGCCTGATGCTTTTCAGGGTTGAATATCCCGAGTTCGACACGGATGAAGTGCTGATAGGCAGTAACACTCCCCCATTCGCTGCCGAATAACGCTATTGCGGCTGCGGAAGCTTCAGCCAAACAGAAAACAAAAAAAGAAAAAGGAGCGGGCATTGCTGCCTGCTCCTTATGCTGTGAACAAGAATTACTTGAGCTCGATAACTGCGCCGACTTCCTTGAAAGCAGCGACGAACTTTTCGCCCTCTTCCTTGGAAACAGCTTCCTTAAGGGTGCTGGGTGCGCCGTCAACGGCTTCCTTAGCTTCCTTGAGGCCGAGGCCGAGCTGCTCACGAACGACCTTGATGACCTTGATCTTCTGAGCTGCGTCGAACTCCTTGAGAACTACGTCAAACTCGGTCTTCTCTTCAACTTCCTCTGCTGCTGCAGCGGGGCCTGCAACTGCAACTGCGGTGGCCTGTGCGGATACGCCGAATTCCTCTTCAACTGCATGAACGAGGTCTGCAAGCTCGAGGACGGTAAGGGACTTAATATAGTCGATGAATTCCTGCTTAGTCATTGTTATTTTCCTCCGAAATTATTTTGTTGTTAAGCATTTATGCCCTTGTGGGCGGTTGGTGTGCCAGAGCGGTAATTACTCTGCTGCGGTTTCGGCTGCGGGAGCTTCTGCACCGCCGCCGAGCTTCTTTGCGACCTGGTCGAGTGCGATTGCAAGTCCGGTGATGGGGCTCATCATGCTGCCCAGCATACGGGCGATGAGAACTTCACGGGAGGGCAGCTCTGCGAGAGCTTCGATACCAGCCGCATCGGTGATCCTACCGTCGACGATACCGCCCTTGATTGCACACTTCTTGGTCTTTTTGATGAATTCCTTGATGATCTTTGCGGGAGCAACGGGATCATCATAGCCGAATGCGAAAGCGGAAGGTCCCTTGAGCATATCCTTAACGTCTGCATGTACGTTTGCGAGCTCGCATGCCCTCTCGACCATGGTGTTCTTGAGTACCAGGTACTCAACACCTGCCTTGCGCATCTCAACACGGAGAGCAGTGACCTCTGCTACGGTGAGTCCCCTGTAATCGAACATTACGACGGACTGTGCCCTGTTCAGACGCTCCACGATCTCATTAACGTGCTGTTCCTTCATCGCAATAATGGAAGCATTTGCCATTTGGAATGATTCCTCCTTGTCACAGTATCAAATAAATATCCCCCGACCATAGGACAGGGGATGAAAAAGTCTTTGCACAGCAAATAAACTCTTAATTTCACCTCGGCAGGATATTAAGCCTTGCGGCACCGGCTGTCTATGGCGGATATTTATTTGTCGGCGAATATTTTAGCATGTGTGCCTGCTTTTGTCAAGCAGTTATCGCTCTTTTTGTAAATATATTTGATTTTCAAAGATCAGGCCTTCGCCATCTCACGATAGAGCTTGGCATATGCTGCCGCGCTGCGCTTCCAGCTGAAATCACAGCTCATAGCCGCTGTTACAAGCCCATGCCATGCTTCCTTGTTTTCGCGGTAAAGCTCTATCGCAGTCTTCACGGCATTGTAAAGCTCATGAGCGTTGTAATTCCTGAACGAGAAGCCGTTGCCCTCTCCGGTGTACTTGTTGTACGGTTCTATGCTGTCCGCAAGGCCGCCGGTCTCCCTTACAAGGGGAATGCTTCCGTACCTGAGCGCAAACAGCTGGGATAATCCGCATGGCTCAAACGCTGACGGCATTACGAACATATCACTTCCGGCATATATACGACGGGCAAGAGCATCGTTCATCTCCGCGCGGAAAGCAAAGCTGCCCTTCCTCATGCTCTGCTCCCATGCAAAATGCTGCTCAAAATGGCTGTCTCCCATGCCGAGCACTACGACCTCTGCACCAAGGTCCATGATGCCCGGTAACGCCTGCTCAAACAGATCCAAGCCCTTTTGATTGGTAAGCCTTGAAATGACCGCCAATAGAGGCCTTGTCTCATCTTCGGCAAGCCCAAGCTCCCTTTGCAGCGCCAGCTTGCACTTAACTTTGCCTGCAAGTGATTTTTTCGAAAACCTTGCGGGCAGGTCCTTATCAGTCCAGGGGTTGAACGACGAAGTATCTATTCCGTTCATTATACCCCTAACATCGCACATCCTGATTAGTCCGTCCAGCGTCTCGCCGTAGGCAGGGGTCTTGATCTCCTCTGCATAGGTCGGGCTGACCGTGCTGACCATGTCCGAATACACGATACCGGCTTTGAGCGCATTTAGGCATGAATAGTAGCCCGCTCTTTCAAGCGCATTTTGACCGACGCCCAGCATATCGTTCACAAGCATCGGATTCATCAGGCCCTGATACCTGAGATTGTGTATCGTAAACAGCGCCTTGGTGTTTGCCCACCTCGGATCCTTCCTGTACTGCTCCGAAAGCAGCATTGCAATAAGTCCCGTCTGCCAATCGTTCAGGTGCAGGACATCGGGCACTATATCGAGCCTTGACATAAGCTCCATGCAGGCGCGGGCAAACCAGCAGAACCTCTCCGTTTCAAAATCGCCGTCCGAATAGACGTAATTCTGCTTAAAATAATACTCGTTATCCGCAAAATAGAAGGTCACGCCATTCATCTCGAGCTTATCAACGCCCACATACTGCTGACGCCAGCCCATGGAGGTGTGAAAATCTGTCACATGCTCCATTTTGAAGCGATAGGATTCGGGGATCTTGCTGTATTTTGGTATTATTACCGAAACCTTCTCGCCCAGCTTCGCAAGGGCAAGAGGCAGCGTGCCTGCCACATCCGCAAGGCCTCCGGTTTTTATGAACGGTATCGATTCGCTTGCAATAAATACTATTTTCATGGGCATAGCCTTTCCTGCGTTGGTTTTATCTATGCGACGGCGCACCGTGCTGCTGATAGTAAGCGTCGGCTTCGGCTTCAAGCGCTGCGTACTGTTCGAGGCTCAGACCGTAATAGTACCTGAGCTGGCTTGCGGCTATCTCGGGGCGATCGACAAGCATCTGACGGAGCGAAGCAATCTCCGCTTCCCAGGAAGCGCGGGTCCCGGGCTTGCCCCAGCGCGCTATATGTCTATCCATCTCGGTACTCATGACCGTGGTCATCTCATCGAGCAGCGCCGTAAGTCTTTCTGCGTTCAGATGATACTTCATGACATATATGTAGCGGACGATAAAGTCATGCCGCCATGTATCGTTGGAGTTGAGTCCGCAGAAGATATCCATCTGACTCAGCGATCCGTTTGCGGAAGGAACGCCCTTGACGTTGAAATAATGATAGAGAACATTGCCCGACGATGAGCTCATTGCAAAGTCCGAATCGAAGAAAATAGCTCTCCACTTTACCGCATAGTCGGTCGTGCGCCAATATTTCTGATTGAACATGTCGAAGTCCGACAGGTACGTTCTTGCGATAAGGTAGTCCATGATGTTCTCCACATCGACCCATTCCTTAAACTGCTCGTATCTTTCATCGGTCATCGGGATAACATAGGAATTTCCTCCGAACTCGTCAAAATGAGCGGCAAACGCCCTCACGCGCAGGAAATCCTCATTGCTGCCGGCAAGCTCCATAGTGTTGCGCTTAACGATATTGGCGGTATCGGGATCGACGCCGTAATGGGTCGCGAGGAAATCCTCGTTCATGTTCTCTTTGAGATCATACAGTCCCCAATACTCTCCGTTGATATAGACGGCAACGAATCTGGACTCACTGGTATCGAGATTGAGCCCTATCATCGCCTTGCTTGCGAATGAATCGCGTATCCTTGCCTTGCCGTAATCCTGGCCTGCATTTCTCAGCACCAGGGAATAGAAGGTTGTATAGTAATCCTCTCCGAAAAACGGATAGGTTATCTCATTTCTGCCGTAGCCGGAGCGGAAGTAGATGCCCAACGACTTCTGCGGATATGCCCTTGTGCTTGCGCCCGAAACACGCACGCCTGCCGCACTCTGTACGCCGAGCGTGCCGTCGGTCTCAAAGAACTGCATATAGCATTCCCTCTCGACCACGGGCACAAAGGGTTTGCTTACGGCATACATTTCGCTGAAATCGCCCTTCTCCATCGCAATGGTCACGACGGGGATCGAATGCGGTTCATCGAAGATATAGGTCATGGTCACAGTATCGCTCGGCAGCATTCCGTCAACAAATACGGCTGCACGAACGACCGTGTTTTCGCTTACGGTTATTGCCGCCGTGTATTCGTTCGAGCTTTCCGTGGGCTTGCTGCCGTCAAGGGTATAGCGGATAGTTCCGTCAATATTGGTCTTGCTTATGGACAGGGTGAATTCACTGCCGTGATACATGGTGGTATCCGACAGCGAAGGTGCGGCGGCATAGCTCAGATAACAGGTGTCCGGGTTCTTTGCCCCCTTGGTAGCGGTTTCAAAGTAGACCCTTTCGGGCTTCCCCATGAGCCTTCCGCTGGTCACGCCAAGCTTGTTGGTGCCGGTGAAGAAAGCGTCTATCACATAGCCGTTCCCTTCCGTCAGGTAGATGGTTTCCCCCGCCGGGCTGATGGAAAACGGAGCAACGTTCGGCGCTGCGTCAAGAATGCTTGATGAACAGGGTATCACCGCATATCCACCTGCCGGGATGGTGATGCCCGACAGGTCAAATGCGAAAAAATCGTTTTTATCGTCAGAGATGTGCCAGTTGGTCAGCGTAATAGTCTCGCCGGAGCCGTTATACAGCTCGACCCAGTCCAGCAGTCCGCTTCTCGGTTCATTCACCGAGCAGGTTTCGCTGATATAGACATAGTTCGGGTCAAAGCCTGCGGCGCTCATGGGATCGGAGAATGCGGCCGTGGTGTTGGCGCTGCCGGGAGTGGGCTGTGTGTAATAGACATTCTCGCCGTTTTCTCCCCTGCCGATGGAAACATCGCTGCTTATCTCCTCCGGGAACAGCAGACCGTCCTGCTTCATGCCGGAATAGGTGCTTAGATAAACTCCTCCGTCGTTCGTTGAGAGGCTGAAATTGGTGTGGAGCTCGCCGTTATTGTCGGTATCCCTGCCGGAGCAGAAGATTATCATGTATTCGCCTGCCCCGATGGTGACATCGGGGAACGCCCATTGCGCAGGCTGTGTGGGATCGTCGCTCAGATAATAGCCGAGAAGGGATACGTCGGCAGAGGAAGAATTATAGATCTCGACCCAGTCGCTGCGCTCGCCAAAGCTGTCGGTGATGCCGAAAGAGTTCTTCAGCAGTGCTTCGTTTATGCGGACAGGATCGCCGGCGTCCATTGCGTTCCACTCGACGGTTTCAAAGAAGTTTTCGGAATTGGCATAGCCGGGGGTCGGCTCCATCGTATAGCGGATGCCGTCGGCAACACGGATCGCGGAGACATTATCCGCCATGTTTACATCAAAAGTCAGCTCACTCTTAAGATCGCCGTAGGCGTTGAAAAGGTAAGCGGAATTCTCCGTGGAATTGAGTTCAAAATCGGCGCAGAAGCGAAGTATGCCGCTGCCGTCGTCCTCCAATACGCCGCTGCCTGTATACTCCTTGCCCATAAGGAACACAACGGCATACGCGCCCGGCTGCAGGCTGCTTTCGGGGAAACGCCACTTGGCTTTCTTTTCGGCGTTGTCGCTGAGATAGAAGTTCTCAAGCTTTATCTCCTTGTCGGTGGGATTGCAGACCTCAATAAAGTCGTCGGTTCCGCGCTTTACCTCGCTGATGTAAAGACCGTCGCCGATGGGCGTGCCGCCAAGCGCCTGCTGAATGCTGTCGTGGATGTCTTTGTCGTCGTTTGACTTGCCGGGCGTCGGGTGGGCGGTAAAGCCGAACTTACCGTTTGATTTCATGGCATAAGCAATATCCTGCGAAAGCGCAGGCGTGGGAACGCTTTGAACCGTCTCGCCATCCGAATTCAATACTTCAAGCGTAAAGCCAACTGAGGACAGGTTGTACGGAGCAACAAACTCTCCGCCGGCGGCATCCTTATCGCAGCTTATGACAAGATAGCCGTCCGCTTCCAATGTCGTCCCTTCAGGGAAGGTGTAGGTCAAAGACCCGTCGTTGATGTTCTTGACCTGCCAGCCGGAAATGTCGACGGCCGCTTTGGTGAAATTATGTATTTCAAACCAATCCGGGGTTCCAAGCTCATTGGTGTACGAGCCGGAATTGACGGCGACCAGCTCGGTAATTGCGACATCATATTTTGTCCGTTTCGTCAAATCGCAGCCGGAAACGGAACAGATTATAAATGCTGCCATCATGGCAATTGCAATAATGCGTATCGTTCTTTTGTGCTTCATAGTTCATACCTTTCTTTTTTTGATAGTGTGTCGTGCCGACGCAGTATTGTGTGCGGACATATTAGCACGGCTATATTATACCAACAAAGGATAAAAAATCAAGCAGAAATTGCTTTTTTAGGATAATGCAGTCTATTATACGGAACTCGACATAAAATATTATGCCACTATCTTCAAAATCTGTTATAATGTTAGAGCATAACTTTTGAAAGGAAAGAAATGAAATGAATTTCGAAAAAACGATCCGAATACTTATCGTGATCATTGCTGCGCTTATAATCGCAATTGCTGCGGTTATTTTGGGAAAATCCTGCCCCGGAAGCGAGCCGCCCTCCCCAAGTGCGCAGCCGACCTCATCTCCCGAGCCCACTGCCACGGTTGCCCCTCAGCCAAGCCTGACGCCCGAGGAGACCGAAACGGCTTCTCCGCAGAGCACGACGGAGACCGATACGGACGCGCCCACCCAAAGCCCCGAGCCTGTCACCGATGTTGCAAAGGTCGTCACCGAGGGCGATCTCAACGCAGTTTATGCAAGGCTTGAGCAGCTTAAAGGGCTGAAGGCAGCGGATCCGAGCGTCACCATCATCCTTCTTGACGTCGGACACGGCGGCTTTGATCCCGGAGCAAGCGGAATCGATACCGGGGTCAAGGAGAGTGAGCTGAATCTTGCCATAGCAAGGCTTGTTGCCGAGAAACTTGGAGAAAAGGGTTACTATGTGTTCATGACACGCATGGACGAGTATGCCGTCGGCAGCTCAAAGCAGGACGATATGGCCGCGCGCACGGCGATGATGAAGAACGATATTTTCACCGTTGCCATCAGCATTCACATGAATTCCTTCCCAAATGATCGCACGGTCAAGGGAACGAGAGTCTATTTCTATAAGAGCGGCAATGCTTACAGCGGCCGCGGCATGAGCCTCGCAAAGACCATAATGCAGAGCGTTGCCGATGCAACGGCGCAGGAATACCGCGACGGCAACGTTGTCGGTGACGATTTGATGGTCGTTCGCGAGCCGCTGTGCGCAAGCGCACTTGTTGAATGCGGATTCCTCTCCAACCGCGAGGAGGAGGCAAGCCTTCAGCTTTCTGCCTATCAGCAGCTCATTGCAGCCGGTATTGCGGATGGAGTGCAGAGCTATTTGACAAATCCATAACCATACCGTTTTCCGCTCCCCTTGTGGGAGCATTTTTTGTTCCCATGGGGGCTTAAGGCAAGCCCTGTACGGCTTATCGGCGTTCTTTCTCCGATATATTTTCAAATCTGTGTTGTCAATCGTTTTGGGATGGCTATAATAGGACTTGAGTGAATAGCTCCCAAACCAAATTTTGAAAGGGTAACAAAATGAGCGAAGAATGCACCCATAATTGCGACAGCTGCTCCCTCGACTGCGAGAGCAAAAAGACTGATTTTCGTGCTCACCTTAACGAGCACAGCTCCGTCAAAAAGGTCATAGCCGTCATGAGCGGCAAGGGCGGAGTCGGCAAATCCCTCATCACAAGCCTTCTGGCAGTAAACTCCATGCGCGCAGGCTATCATACCGCAGTGCTCGACGCCGATATTACCGGACCGTCCATTCCCAAGGCTTTCGGAGTGAAGGAGAAGGCATTTGCCAATCAATACGGAATATTGCCCCTTGAGTCACACACCGGGATCGAGCTTATGAGTATCAATTTCCTGCTTGAAAACGATACCGATCCCGTGGTCTGGCGCGGTCCCATCATAGCAGGCACCGTAAAGCAGTTCTGGACCGATGTGGTCTGGGACGATATCGACTATATGTTTGTTGATATGCCTCCGGGAACCGGAGATGTGCCGCTGACCGTGTTCCAGTCCCTGCCCATCGACGGCATCGTTGTCGTAACCACTCCGCAGGATCTCGTTTCGATGATAGTGGAGAAGGCTGTCAACATGGCGTCCCTCATGAACATCCCCGTTATTGGCATCGTTGAGAATATGTCCTACTATGAGTGTCCCCACTGCGGAGAACGCACGGAGCTGTTCGGTAAGTCCCATCTCGAAGAGGTCGCCGAAAAGCACGGCATTTCCCTCACCGCCAAGCTTCCCATCAACCCCAAGCTCGCCGCCGCCTGCGACGCAGGTCTTATCGAGCTGTACGAGGGGGATTGGCTCAACGAGCTCGGTAAGAAAATCACGGAGCTGTAAAACACATCAGCCCAAAGCCGTCCGCGGAATGTTGCCGGACGGCTTTCATCTTTGCCGCCAAAATCAGGCGCAGCCGATCCGTGCAATTGTGTTCCTGCACCGTTTTTGCTATAATAGCGTCAACAGCACAAATAATGAGAGGTATGACTATGAAATTAATCTCTTGGAATGTCAACGGGCTTCGCGCCTGCATGGGCAAAGGCTTTGCGGAGTTTTTTGCCGCTGCCGATGCGGACATATTTGCCCTTCAGGAAACAAAGCTTCAGGCAGGACAGATAGATTTTGCGCCGGAAGGCTATCATTGCTATTGGAACTATGCAGAAAAGAAGGGCTATTCCGGCACCGCAGTATTCACCAAGCAAGAGCCCCTGTCCGTCCGTTTGGGTATGGGCCTTGACGCTGAGTTTGAAACCGAGGGCAGGGTAATAACCCTTGAGTTTCCCGCTTTTTTCTTTGTCACCGTCTACACGCCCAATGCACAGAGGGAGCTGACAAGGCTGGAATTCCGCTGTCGCTGGGAGGACGCATTCAGGAGCTATCTATGTTCGCTCAACGCGGAAAAACCCGTCATTGTATGCGGAGATATGAACGTGGCGCATCAGGAGATCGACCTGAAGAACGCCAAATCCAACCGCGGCAACGCAGGCTTCACCGACGAAGAGCGTGCAAAGTTCACCGAGCTTCTCGCCGCAGGCTTTTCCGACTCCTTCCGCGTACTGTATCCCGATAGGACGGACGCCTATACCTGGTGGAGCTACATGTTCAAGGCGCGTGAAAAGAACGTCGGCTGGCGTATTGACTATTTCGTTGTCAGCAGTTCCCTGGAGTCCTCGATAAAGGATTCCCTCATCTATCCCGAGATAATTGGAAGCGATCACTGTCCGGTCGGCCTTGAAATCGATCTTCCCGAAAAGTGATTATAAAAAATGGAAAGGCTTTCCATATTGATGAAAACCTTCCTATTTAATATGTGTCATGAGCAAGGCTATTATTCGGAATAAAACTCGCCCGGCTGCAGACAATACTGATGACAGCAAAGTCAATAAACAGAAGGGAGTCGAACTCATGTCCAAGAATCAGATGGGATGCCAGACTATCGGTTGCCGTGTTCTCAGCTGCCGATACAATGAGAACGGCGCATACTGCGCTCTCAGCCGCATCGAGGTTGAGCCTTGCTGCAACAGCAAGCATACCGGAGCCGCCGAGGACGAAAGCCTTTGCGGCAGCTATGCTCAAAAATAAGTGAGAACTGTTTTCGCCGGCAGTAATGCCGGCATTTTCCTTTTCCGAAGCTTTCCCGTGAAATACCATGGAGAACTGATGTATTTCCATTCAGGCATCGCTGTTTCGGCTGTTTTTGAGCTGCGAATAGTCCACAAGCTCTATCCCTGTATAATAATGCTCAAGTATCTGCCTGTAGCCTATCCCCTGCTTCGCCATGGCGTCGGCGCCGCACTGGCTCATTCCGACCCCATGCCCAAAACCAAGACAGGTGATGGTGACGCTGTCCTGCGAAAAGCTGAAGGTGAAATTGGTGCTGCGAAGGTTCAAAAGCTTCCTGAGCTGCTGACCGCTTATGACCGTACCTCCGAGCTGTACCAGCTTTACCCTGCCGCTGTCCGTCCTTGCCCAGATCGCAACCTGCCTGCTCGGATCGGTAAGCCCTGCCTGCGGATACGCTTCGTTGACCATATTACAGAAGTCCGATATGGCGAAGCTTTTGTCGCTGCTGTACTCGGAGAAAGCCTCCTCCCCCTCGCTGTCGACCGAAACAAGATACGGCAGCGCAACCGCAAAAACCGCCTCGCAATCCTCGGTCTTTCCTCCCGATGAGGCATGATAAAGAGCGGAAATGAGCTTGCCTTCGCTGGTCATGACCTCTCCCCTCGTCTCCTCGACCGCCCGGCGCAGCTTTTCACAGTAGGTCTCATACGTATTGCCCCAGCTCCTCTTAAGGGTTTCGGTATCGGCGAATGCCTGGCAGCAGTTCGGGCAGGTGCAGACAGTATGTCCGCTCTTGCAGCTTGTACCCACGAAAAGCTGCTTCAGCGCAAAAGTCCTTGCCGCCACCGCCTGTGCCTTGAGCGCCTCCGGCTCATAGCTTGCCGGCATCTCCCCGGCCAAAACATGAAACACATATTCCTCCAGCTCCATCTCGCTTGCGCCTGTTTCCTCGTCCCAAACATCGATCATAATCCTGCTGCCGTCTTCCTTGTCCGGCTCTTCGGCCTTTTCAGGAGTCCCGGTTGGAATTTCAAAGACAGAAAATATATTTATTGTTGAAGAGGGAAGCAGATCCAGCCCGAATCGAATATTCGGAAGCAAGTCCAACTGCGCATTTTCCACACTCGCAGCAGGCTTTTTATTGCTCAAATAGACGATCATTATCAGGTCGAACACAAGGATGAGCACTATAAGCTTTTTGATTAATCCGCTTTTCATGCTTGAACATATGTCGTATATATTTCATTTATTCTATTGACAAAGTAATTTCAATTATCATATAATATCTATTAACGCAAGATTACGATAGTTTTTATACGCTAAACAATCGTTTTTTTGATGTTAAATATGCACATTTTTACTGTGGGGCAGCCGAAAATGTGACATATCCCCCTTGGCAGCCCCGGAACGGAGGTTGGAAATGTTTGGTTTGTTTGCCCCGATCCTTGGAGTTCTCCCGGCAGAGGTTAATTTCTTCACCGGCTGGGCTCAAGCGATGAATGTGGGCGCAATCGTTCTGCTTATCGTCGGCGTTATCCTTCTCATATGTGAGATGCTCATACCGGGCATAGGTGTCGCCGGTGTATGCGGAGTCATCGCATGTGTTGCCGGTCTTATCGTAGGCTCTGACAGCATTGCGCAGGCAGCTTTTACGCTGGCTATCCTTCTGGTGATACTGCTGATAGCTGCACTTATCATATTCAAGTTCATCTTTGGAAAGCGAAAAAAGCAGTCAAAACTCATCCTTAACGAGGAAATATCCCGCAGTGATACCGATGAAGCTCGGCACGAGGCTTCGCTTGTAGGGAAAGAAGGCGTTGCGCTTACCATGCTTCGCCCATCCGGTATCGCCGAAATAGACGGAAAGCGTATAGATGTCGTTGCTGATGGAGATTTTATCTCCAAGGGTGAAGGCATCGTCGTCACTCAGGCGGAAGGCATTCGCATCCTTGTCAAGAAAAAATGAGCGGCGAAAAGCAGGAAAAGAGGAATAGCAAGGCTGCTTTTCCCAAACTAAGCTTCTATGATGCCTCGGATATTCAGGCACAGGCGGATAAAGCCTATAACATGGATATGCCCGAGGAGGAGCTCAATAAGAGGCGCAGAAGGGATTGGGTATTTATACTTATCGGCGTACCGCTGCTGATAATCCTTATCATCCTTATCGCGCTCGTCTACAAATCTGTACAATAAACAATAACGGAGGAATTCTATGCTGTTTAATCTCATCAACAATACCGGTGCCGTTTTGGCATCATGCGCCACTTCCGGAGGCGTCCTCTCCGCAGGCGCAATCGTCGGCATCATCATTGCCGTGATAGTAATTCTTATCTTCTTCTTCAGCTTCGTTCCCGTCGGACTTGCGATCTCGGCAAGGGCCTCCGGCGTTCGCGTGGGCCTGTTCCAGCTTGTCGGTATGCGTATCCGCAAGGTCAAGCCCCATCGCATCGTTGAGCCGCTTATCAAGGCCACCAAGGCAGGACTTAAGCTCAACATCGATAAGATGGAAGCGCACTATCTTGCAGGCGGTAATGTTGACCGTGTCGTTAACGCTCTCATCGCTTCGCAGGGCGCAGGCATCGACCTTAACTTTGAAAAGGCATGCCTTATCGACCTCGCAGGCCGCGACGTGCTTTCCGCTGTCCAGATGAGCGTCAGCCCGAAGGTCATCGAGACCCCCGTCATCGCCGCTATCGCAAAGGACGGCATTGAGCTTCGTGCCAAGGCAAAGGTCACGGTGCGCGTCAACATCGATCGTCTTGTCGGCGGCGCGGGCGAGGAGACCATCATTGCCCGTGTCGGCGAGGGTATCGTTACCACCATCGGTTCTTCGCTCAGCCACAAGGATGTTCTTGAGAACCCCGACTCCATCTCCCAGACCGTGCTTGGCAAGGGTCTTGACAGCGGTACCGCTTTTGAGATCCTCTCCATAGATATTGCGGATGTTGACGTCGGCGTTAACGTCGGTGCAAAGCTGCAGATCGACCAGGCCGAAGCCGACAAGCGCATCGCTCAGGCAAGGGCAGAGGAACGCCGTGCTATGGCTGTTGCTCAGGAGCAGGAGAACAAAGCGGAGGTTCAGGGAATGCGCGCCCGTGTTATCGAAGCAGAGGCGGAAGTTCCCCGCGCTATGGCAGAGGCCTTCAAGAACGGCAATCTCGGCGTCATGGATTACTATCGCATGAAGAATCTCATGGCGGATACCGATATGAGGGAATCCATCGGCAAGACCACTGCTTTACCGGAGGAAAATTCCTAAGCGCCACAGTCCCATAATCCATGGGTAAGCGTACGCCGCTTGCCCATGCATCAAGAAAGGTGGTGATTTTTTGGGTGGTTTCATTTTCTTTTTCATAATGGCTGTAATTATCGTGGTCATTACATCCATAGTTAAAGGGGTTAGGTCCTTCGGAACGCAGTACATCTCCGATGCCGACAACGAGCAGGCCGCAATGGAAGCCGAGCTTTTTCGAAAGCGGCAGGCTCAGACGGGCGAGGCCGCTTCCGCAGCCGCAAAGGATCAGAGTACCTTCCGTCCTGCCCAGCAGACCCAGAGTTCAGGCTCATTCCGTCCTGCCCAGCAGACCCAGAGTTCAGGCTCATTCCGTCCTGCTCAGCAGACGCAGGCTCCATCCGCATCTCAACAACGGTTTGACCCCTTTTTTCAGGGCTCGGACGGCAAGCCCCGTGTAACGCATTCAACGGAGGATTGCACCGGAGGAAGTATTCACGACGGTTATCACGAGGGAACCCCGGGCAAACAGGGCAAGTATAACCCTCCCTCTGCCGGAAGAGCAATGCCGGAGGGCGTGCAGCTCCCCGGGAATGACCACAGTATTCACTTCGCTCCCGTAAAAGAGGCTGACAAGGCCCCTGCCGCAAGCGGAGCGGATAAGCTGATCGCCACGCTCGCAGGCAAGCCCTCCATAGTTCAGGGCGTTATCTGGGGCGAGATCCTCGGTAAACCCCGGAGTGAAATCGAATAAGGTTCATTCCATTGGGCATGAGCGAAAGCTTGTGCCCAATAATTGTGTGTAAAATGTTAAATTTCCTTGGGATTCTTGACAAATCACACTATTCATGTAGAATTGATAATAAGGAATGTTTTCCGAAAGCGCGAAGAAAAGATGTGTTAATTAATGAATAATTTGCATACATCGATAAAAATATCAATATCTATCCTTTCGGCAGTGTGCATTATTGCGGCACTGATATTTTCTATTCTGCCAACTGCCGGGTGCGGACCTGCCGATGTGAATGCGAGCGATGCGCCAAGCGAACAGCCAAGCCCGATACCGGACCCAACAAGTCTGCCCGTTCTGCCCGAAGGCAGCATTTGCGGCACGGATTCCTTCCCTGCCGATTATCTTCGCAGGATAAGTGACTGCAAGGACAAATACGATTTTTTCTCTGTTGAACTTGGCACAAGGCTCAGCGGCCATTCGATGGCAAAGGAATTTTTGTGCAGCATAAACTTCGTCCTGCCAAAGGGCTGGTTTTGCCTGTATTCCCCCATTTCTGATGAGGCCTATCTTGGCGGACTCAAAAACCTTTTTGACTCCAGGGTGTACATCTATAACGCATATGGGCGCTGCGTCGGTGCGCTTGGCATCCGGCGGAGCTCCACAAAATCCACGGACAGATTTGAATTGAACGACGATATTCAGCTCTTTTTCAGCGATATCAATTCAGATCCGGACTATCGCTTCACAACAGATGAGTACTATCTTCCGGTTTCCTTATCCACGCTGCAGTTTGAAGACAGGTTCAGTGCGCCTGCGATAACCGAGGTGTTTTATTCCAAGGAATACCTTGAAAGCTTAGCGCGCGATTCCGAGTTCGATTTTATGAATCTTGGGATAATCTCCTGTCACGAAGGCGACAGCCTATATCTCTGCTTTGAATTTGATTCACATGCGCTAGATTTTATTGAGTTGACTGATATAGCGAGATCGATCGTCTGGAAAAGTATTCAGGAGGCAGTATGAAGCATTGCGGTTCTGTTTTTAAGCTCATATGCATATGTCTGACGCTTTCACTCCTTGGAGTGAGCGGTATTCCTGCTTCAAGCGAAACATTCTCCGCATCGGACGGCAAGCGTGAACTTATTGAGCATTACTTTGACTGCATAAACAATGGAGAATGGGAACAGTGGGCGGAGTGCTATGCGCCGGAATTTCGCTCCGACAGGCAGCTGTTTATTGGCAGCCTTCAGAATTTTGAATCCAATCTGGGCATTCTGACCGTGAACCACGCAGAAATACTTGGGATAACTCCCATCTCCCCCGGATATATCTGCTCGCTTATGCCGGAGCTTGAGCCATATTCCCTCGAACCCGATAATTTCGATTGCTTTCTTGTAAAGCTGAATGTCACCGTAAACGAGGAAAACGATTCCTTCAGAAATGGTGAGAGCAGTCAGCTTATCGGGCTTGTTCGCATTGATGGGCAGTGGTTTGTCGCCGCACTGTGCGCCTGCCCCGAAAAGCTCCCCGAAGATGTGTACTATGAAGTCGATAACCCCATCAGTGCCGTAAAAAATTCGGTTATGAGCCGGCTTACCCTCGACTTTCCAAGATTGTCCTCCGCTTCGGATAAGACTCTGTTTTCCGCAAGCTTCCTCATGCCCGTCCGAAAGCGTTATCTTGCTTCCCCTGCTTATGACGGCTTCGCCGATGCGCCTTACATGCTTGAATGGCTTAGTGATGATACCGATAACTCCGTCTACTATCTGAACGATGGAAACGCTCAGATAGTCGGCGCCGTTGGTTTTTCTTACTGCAACAGTGTATTGGGCGGAAAAATGCTCTTTGACTACTCCACCCCCGAATCGCTGATAATGCAAAACACTTATGTCGATCTCTTCTTACAGGAATTTCCCCTCGACACTTACGAAAGCATCGATCTTAAATCCTCCTTTGTGGAGATCCTTGATTTGAACGACGATTATTCGAGCGTGACAATATTGACCCGCTGCGAGCCGAGGCTGCTTGAAAACGGTGAGAGCAGCAGCGCAAATGTAGTCATTCTCAGCTATATTCCCAAGTTGGGTGTCTTTCTTGGTATCGAGCTTGATCCCTCCCATTTCACAGCAATGGAGATCGTCGATATCGCTTCAAGCATTGAATTTACATGGGGCGATTAAGCTTTGCGCTGATATTGGCGAGGTCATTCACGCATTTCGCTCACTTATTCATGACTCTGATATTATAAAATATTCGTTCTTCAAATAAAGAAGGCAAGCAGCGTTTAAGCGTTCCTTGCCTTTTTTCAATATCTGCTTCACCTAACCCAATGGCCTAGCAATTATCTTGAAATAATATCGTTTATGGTGTTGAGGTTATTATCCTTAGCGGCGATAACGATGACATGATCTCCGGGGCGAATATCGCTGCTTCCGTCAGGAATAAACATCTCGCCGTCACGAATGATCGCAGCGATAACGATACCCTTTTTGAGTATAAAATCCTTGGATTTCAGCTGTATTCCCTTCTTTGCAAAGTTGTCATAGGCAATGAACTCGATAGCCTCCGCCCTGCCGTCCGCAATCTGATAATACCTGTTAATATCGTTGCCCTCATCGTTATAGACGGTGATATTTTTGATAAAACGCTTAATCTTTTCGACCGATATCACATCGGGCGATACGGTAATATCCATGCTTACCTTTGTAAGCAGATGCTCTATCGACGGTGAATCTACCTTCGTAATGATGGACTTAATCCCACAGTACCACGCAAACAGCGATATTACCAGGTTCTTTTCGTCCGAATCCGTTATCGATACGCACACATCGGCGGACTTTATCCCCTCTTCAAGCAAGACGTTGTCATCAATGCCGTCGCCGCATGCGATCTCCGCAGTCGGAAGCTGCGTTGAAAGCTCTATGCACCGTTTTTTATCCTTTTCAAGGATAATCACCTGCTTTTTCTCCTTGAGAAGCATTTCGGCAAGGTTGCGCCCCGTTGTGCCGCATCCAACCAGGAACACCTTCTTCACGGGTTTCCGCATCATGCCGAGCTTCATCATAACTTGGCTCGTATGCTTGCTCGGAACGATTATCTCAATGGAGTCCCCTTCCTTCAGCATAAAATCGCCCTTTGGAATATGTACTTTGCCGTCCCTGACGACAATACCAACCAGCATATCCACGCCGAAATGGGGCTTTATCATGCTGAGCGGCTTACCCATCAGAAAGCTGTCACGGTCGATACCCACTTTGAGCATTACGGCATCGTTCCCGAAGAACGCCTCCGCCTTCACCGTGCCCGGAAGCCCTATCTGCCTTGCGATCTCCAAAGCGGTATCCCATTTCGGATTTACTATGGCGTCTATCTTAAATTCATTCTTCAGATAGGCGTTTTCCTCAAAAAACTCATTGTTATAGAGGCGCGCCGCAGTGTAGCACGCTCCGCATTTTTTGGCGACCGCGCAAATCATGATGTTCACCTCGTCCGTGGGCGTCAGTGCAACAACGATATCCGCCAGATCCGCCCCGGCCTCCAAAAGAACGCTGCGTGAAGCTCCGCTTCCGCATATGCCGCTCACATCAAAGCGATCGGTCACGCTTTCAACCAGCTCTTTGTCCCTATCGATCACGACCACCTCATGGCCTTCTGCAGCAGCATATTCCGCCAGCATCTGTCCGACTTGGCCAAGTCCAACGATTATTATTTTCATTTTGCCCTCCTTTTCACGGCCTCCATGCCCAGACGCTTAGCCTTATGCGCTTCCAGCCTGCCATAAACCCTTTTGATGGTCAGTCCCTGTACCAGCACGGTAAAGAAGATGGTGGCATAGGCTGCATTCAGCACCATCAGATAAGTGCCGTTATCCAAAAATTCCTTTGTACTCATAGCAAGCGCCAGCGACAGGCCTCCCTTGAGCGCACACCATGTCATCAGCGTTACGAACTCCATCATGCTGTAGCCGCCCGGTATCCTGTTCCTCCTCAGCATTGCGCTTGCCGTCCAGACCCCGACAAACCTTGAAATGATAACGCATATGATGCCTGCCGGAAGCACGAACCAGATATAGGAACTGAAGCTGATGCCAAGGAAGGATATCGCAATCAGCACAAACAGCACCGCATTCAATATGTGGTCAATAATATCCCAGAAATTATCATAAAGATTCTCCGGATCGGTGACCTCACGCCTTCTCGAAATGCTGCCCATTTGATAGGACATATACATTCCGCAGACAACGGAAGCGATCACGCCCGAAAAACCAAGCTTTTCGCAAATCAAATACACCACGGAAACATCGAGTACGCTTATCAGGATCTGCATCGTCGGATTCTTGGTCAGCTTCATGAGCCTGAACAGCAGGAACGACACCGCAAACGCTACCGCCAGCGCCCCAAGCACCTCTTTAAGCATAACGAGCAGGAAATTGCTCTCGCCGCTCTGACTAACTATGCTTTTTACAAATACGAACAACGCAACGCCCGTGCCGTCATTGAAAAGGGATTCGCTTTCTATGACAGATGTAACATTTTTTGATAGACCCAGCTTGTTCAGTATCCCGGTCGCAGCTATTGGGTCGGTCGGCGATACGATACAGCCAAGCAATATGCACACCCAGATGTCCAGCCTTAGCCCTGCCAGCCTTGCCGCAAGATAGAATAATGCGCCATAGAGAACCGAGGATATTATCGTTGTCAACAGCGCAAGAAGGCACACCGGCTTGATGTTAGTCCTGAATTTATGCAGATTGACCTTGCTCGCTCCCGCAAACAGCATGAAGCAGAGCACAAAATCCATAAGATACTTCTCAAAGTCGAAAGAACCAAGCTCTTTGAGTTTTTCCCCAAGCCCCTCCATTCCGGGGATCCTGCTCAGAATAAGCAGTACCGCGCATATCGCTACGGAGAACAGCACCAGCGCTATATCGCTCTGAAGATGTATCCACTTTTCGTTGACCACACCGATCACCACTATCGTCAGCAGGATCAGTATCACCAGTTCCATTGTCGCCATCTCCGCACCTCCGTTTCCAATGGCCTTTGCTGCATTATATCATAAATGATTGCATTTTTGAATGCGTTTCGTCGCATTCCTGCCGAAAAAGAACACGGCGTGCTGCGGTCAAGCCTTGCCGTATCACGCCGTAATTGTCGCTTTCTATTTGGTTATCCTCATGGTATTTAGCGCCGGAGCAATGTCATGCTCCACAAACGCAGTGCGCAGATCCTCCTGCAAATCGTTATATAGGGTGAAATAATCTTCGGTCTTGCACCATACGCGGACGGTATAATTGAGTTTTCCGTCTGTGCAGTCGTTAAGCCTCACAAACGGCTCGGGTTCCTTCATCGCAAGGCCCTCGCAATCGATAACATTTCGAATTATTTCCTTGACCTTTTCGCTGTCGCAGGAAGCGCTTGCCGATACCGTGATATCCACCCTTCTCGTTTCATAGGACGAGAAGTTAACTATGTTCGCATTCGAGAGCGTGCCGTTTGGCACTACTATCCTGCGGTTATCCACAGTTTTTAGGGTGGTATAGAATGCTCCTATATCCTCAACCGTGCCGGAATTTCCCGAAGCCTCTATATAGTCACCTACATGGAAGGGCTTATATGCAAGCAGCATTATTCCTCCGGCGATATTGGTGAGGCTCCCCTGCAGTGCGAGGCCAATGGCAAGTGTTACGCTGCTGATAAGCGTTGCGATCGAAGCCGTCGGTATCCCGAGGACTACTATAACAAGCGCTATCACGGCAAGATACAGCAGGTACTTCACTACCCATTTGGATATTCCCTGAATATCCTTGTTCACACGATTGAACGCCTTGCTCTTCTCATATGCCTTTATCAGCTTCCTTGCAAGCGGAATCCCGATAATTACTATCAGTATGGCTGCGATTATCCTAAGTCCCGAGTGCACTGCAAAGTCTTTAAGATACTCCCAAGCTTTGCTGAAAAAATCCGATTCGGGCAGAATGCCGCGCCCGATGCTTTTCATAAGAAAATTCATTTTCCGTTTTCCTCCAAACTGTTTTTCCTGATTATAGCACTTAAAGCCATTCTGATACAGCCCCATTATGGTATATTGCAAATCGGCACTATCGGTCGTGCTGCGGTTAGTGTAAAATAATTCTGGGAGAAATAACGACCCC
>OLGB01001377.1_pt1 | contig 29620 bp, 30 predicted proteins | sample 1605691 | NCBI WGS metagenome assembly OLGB01 (sample SAMEA3888925, study PRJEB22519) | human gut metagenome | biome: human gut; feature: human-associated habitat; material: faeces | place: Denmark | collected 2010 | reverse complement strand
TTATATATTTCTTTTAAGTAATTATTTTTATTATTCTTGAGGTAATCTAGATATGAATTAAATTGAGATTTTTCTTTTTCAGTTAATTCATATTTATCAATTTCAATACTTTTCGTATTTTCATCAACCTCATTTATTATTCCAGAACCTTTAGAATAATCATCAATACATACTCGTAAATTCCCTTCTGAGCCATCTTCACCTGGGATAACAAACCTCCGATTAGTTACATTCCAATCTCTGAGTTTTAATTTATTACTTAGCTCAGATATTCTAGTCATTCTGTAATTTGAATCATTACATACTAATGCTCGATTATTTCCAGTTAAGTAATATTCTTTCTCATCTTCTTGACCTGTTACTTGTGATATAGAAATATTATCGGAAGTAGTGGTTATTAATTCTATCTTTTTCATTTCTTGTACTTATCTCTATAAAATATATTCACTATGTTTCCACTAGTTACATAAAGCCTAACAATTTCTCCTTTATTTCCTTCTGTCTTTCCAGGAACTATAACAAGAGCACTACTATCTGTTAAATAATAACTAGAAATTGCATCATGACTCATATAAGCGTCAAGAAGATCTATGGAAATCGTTGTATTTATATTATTCTCCTGTGTAATTACTGTAAGAATAAATGACTCCTTATCAAATCCAGATACAGGAAGGTAATTATCTTTTGTATTATCAGTACATTGAAATTCTATTACATTAGCTGTTTCTGGAATTGGATATTCTTTAAAACGGAAATTATTTACTAATGATTTTTCTAAGTTATTTAATTCTTCGATTTTATCCAAGTAAAGTTTTTCAAGTTTTTTTATATTCTCCATCCATTCTTTATCAATACTACTAGGCAACCAAGAAGTAACACTATCAAAAGTATTCTGATCTCCGTTATTATAACCTTTTCCGTACCTATACCTAACAACTGAACCCATAGGATCTATTAATTCCTGAAGTCTGTAAATAGAATCTGAATTAGGTTCATTAGTATAAGTATATTGTCGTAGAATTACATAATTAGCATCTTCTGGATAAATACTAGAAGCATCATTAAATATAACTTCACTTATTTCCGGAAGATTTCTCGATATCTTAAATACAGCATTATTAATTTCCGGAGAGATTAAGATCATTGACAAGACGTTTTTAGAATCAATTCCAGTTCCATTTAAAAAATCAGATAACTCAGATGAAATGGATAATGAATCGTTCCCTGAATTAAGATAGACGTATTCAGAAATTATACCCTTTTCATCAAATCCTATCATATATGTAGATAAAATTTGAGATAAAAGATGTGCAGTAATTAATTTATCTTCCTTTCCTTGCTCTTCTTCAGAATGATTTATATAATTAAAATACTCTTCTATATTATTTAATTTATCTCCTAAATATGGTGAGTAATTATCTGAACTTTCTTCAGGAATAACACCAGAAACAGTATTATTTGTTTTATTAGTTGGATTTTTAGCTGTACAAATATAGATAGTATTTCCATAGACAACAAAATCCCCTTTCTCATATTCAGTTTTTTCTGAATACAAAAACATTCCTTGAACGTGCGTATTATTTAGTATCATATTATCTCTTTATAAGTTTTATAGTTGTATTATAATATATATTCATTAACTTCAAGGTATACTCTCCTTCTTCTGGAGTATTTATATTTGCAGCCCTAAGTGATACTTGAGACGTACCGAAACTTTGAATACTTCCGTTTGCTGTAAACTTATTAATAGTTAATGAATTTCCTTGAGAGTCTTCTATAATAACTTTTTCTAAGTTACTATTTGGATAATCTTCAGAAATAAACTTAAATACAGCGTTACCTCCAGAATTTATCTTTAATGAATTATTAGATACTTCAAACCCAGAGAACTCTATAATACTAATAGTTACTCGTTTACTGCTAAGTTCTAATGTAAGAGTAGCTGCCGAGAAATTAACTTCGGGAATTACAATACTGTTAGTAGTATTGATTTGTTCCGGATAATATATTTCTGGCGCATCTGGATCTCCATTTTCATATTTTGCTAAGACTCTTGAAATAATATACCCTGAAAGTTCTGGTATTCTAATTTCTGCTCTCTGATTAATTAGGACATCTATTTTACCATCCTCTTGTATAAAGGGATCATATTTAGTTTCATCACCTATAATTAATTCAGATACTATAAAATTATTTTCTCCAAATTTTCTTTTCCATTCACCATAATCGTATACATCACTTTCTCCTGATATTTTAGCTTTCAGAATTATATAAGAACCTGTATATTTTAGATTGAAAATTAGGTGATTTGTTTTTAGAACTTCTTCCCAATTAGTTACTGTTATTAGGTTATTTGGAATATTATAATTAAAGTTATTACTTGGTGGAAATGGAATTAAATCTTTCACATCAAGTAAACACGGTACATCTTCATTCAAAACATATCCAGGATTAGGGTATATCTTAAAATCAATAGGAGTTTTGACAGAAGGGATAGATATTATTCCGATAGGGTTACAAGTTCCTCCAATCTCTGGAGTTACTGATACAACCACTCTAATTGGTTTATTTATATTTAGAAACTCTGAAAGAATCCATTTAGATGAAAGCGCCGGATTATTATTAAAGTTGTTATCTGATACTGATTCCCAAACTTTTCCACCTAGAATTACCTTATCTCCAATCTTGTATGTAGTAAAAGGAAAATACTTGGGGTAATCTTCGGCGCCTTTATACATTTCAATTAATTCTCGTTTATTACCTAGAATTAATAATCTACTATCTTCTATTTTCTCATTTCCTAAGAGAGTACTAGAATTTGCATCAATTAAAACTTCTGGAACATCCTCAACAGTTTCTATTATCCCAACTGAATCTATCGTAGACCAATATTCATCGTTTCTAAGAAGATATTTATTCATATTTCTGTTAGGATTCGTACTATCTACCCATGATTTATAAGATAGATTTACACTTTCCACCTCGGAGTTATTAGAAATTAGCATCCAAATCATCTTCTCTCCAGTAACTTCATCGAGGAGTTCTTTCTCGCTTACTAAATCCTCGCCGCTTGTAGTTTCGTCTGGTTCTCCTAAAATCAATATAAAGTTAGGAGTAGAAGTAGGTTTAATTCCAGCGGCGGCCATTGAATCAGTATCTATAAAGTCACTACCTTTAGAATTGTTATTATTCTTGTCGATTATCCCCTCGTATAACTCCAGACGTTTAATTCCAGCGGCGGCCTTAAAAAGCGCGAATACCTGATTGGATATTATAGTAGTTCCGAAATATCTATCATTTTCCTCTGTTAAATTTTCTCTAGAGGATGTTGGGAATATTATTGATTCTATTTTTTCTAGGGAATTTGATGTCTCTCCGATTTCTTTCAAGGTTTTTTCTCCTAGATAATTTACTAAAAACTTATCATTAAATTTATCTTTAGTGATATTATACGAAAAGTCATACTCACTAAAGTCTCTATTGTAAAGTAAAGAACTGTTAGATCTGTACTGGACTTTACTGTATTCACGGTTATCTAGGTCATCTTGACTGTAAAACACTACTGTTCCGATATCCGTAAAATTGTTATTATTAATAATCAATTTCATAGGGCGTTACTGTCATTTTGTTATAGCTTCTTAAGTTTGCTCCAATATAATTCTGGAACTTACTTTGAATTGTTAGATCTATACTTCCAGAACCTATATTAGTATTTAGTCTGGTATAGTATATAAGTGCATCTAAAAATTTCTTAAGAAGTTCGTAAAATAAGCTTTCATTTTCTACACTTAAGTTCTCAAAGTTTACTGTTATTTCTCCTGAGTCATATATAATCTCTCCATCAAAATCTAAGGGAAGATATTGTATCATATAATTAAATACTTGAATAGTTCCCTTTACACTGTAAAATAATTTACTAAGATAGTTTATAACTTCTTCGTAATCTTGGTTATCTGGGAGACTTGATTTTGGAATACATAATCTCAAGAAATTCTTCACCGGATCACTTCCAGAATAAATATAGTAATCATCGAATGAACCTTGTTGAGTTGAAACTACCGAAGAATATTGTTCCTCGTAATCCTCAATCATTCTATAAAGCTGATCTATGATTTCTATATTTCTTAAGTGTTTAGGTATATATATTTTCATGATTCTATAACTGAATTAATAATGTAGTTAATTGAGAAGTATACAACATTCTCTTCTCCATATACAATCTCAGGAGAAACTACAGAACCATCTTCGTTAGTATAAGTTATTTCCATGTCAGTTATTCTCTTTACATTAGATATTTTACTTATAAGAGATTTTATTTCTTCTGTTAACTCTGGAAATTTAATATTGAACTTATTACTATAATTATCCAAGATATCACCAACTTCTGAATCTATACTACTATTCTGATATATCTCTACATCTAAGTTAAAGATAGCTGTATATTGAGATCCTCTTTCTATAGTAATTTTATCAGTTATATAGTAAGCTCCTTTAGTTTCAATGAAATTAGTTTTTTCATTTTCTGTTAGGATTGTAGAATTAGAGTATGGAACATAGTAGATAGTGATAGAATTACTTTGTGCTGAACTACTAAATCTATAAGTTGTTCCACCTGAAATAATTTTATTTGGATAAGTTTCTTCAAGTACAGTACCGATATCAGAATTACTACGTAAAATTGAATTTACATATCTATCACGATTAGCTTTGTAATGAATAGTAATTAAGTTATCTCTATCAACTTCAGACATACTAGCAAGACCAGTTCCTAAGATCTCATAATTTCGTCCACTCAACCAAGAAGGATCAAATTCTACCATCTCAGCTCCACGAATATTAAGCTTCTTTAGTTCTGAAGTATTATATCCCGAGAGTGTTGAGAATTTATAATAAAGAGCTTCTATTGTTGTATTTGCTGGAGTCTGTGTTTCTTCTCTTTCCATTACTGTTCTAAAAATATCTGCTACATAAAGTCTAGAACCAAATCCAGGGAGAGTAAGATCAAAAATACTACCATCTAAAATATGTCCTGAGAATAATCTAGTTGTTGGGAAAAAATTATCATTAACTTTAACCCAAAAATCATCAGATAGGTCGTTTTCTAAGCAATTAACATAGTAAGTATTGTTTTGATTTAAGATCCACTTCCTAGAAATTGTTTCTTTTGCAATTAGACATATAATAGTATAAGTATCAGTATCATTTACGGCCGGAGACATTGTAATTGGAGAATATACAAAACCTTCATCTCCAGCTATGTCTTTATCATCTCCATAACCTTCCGGCCGTGTATAGTTTTTATCATAATACCCTAAATAGTAAGCCTTAAAACTATTAGAACTTATAATTTCATCATAAATATTAAAGCTTAAATACTTAGTAGGTTTTATATTAAGAATTACGCGAGGACAACTACCACGAAATACCGAATACATATCATCCACACAGTGTTGAATCTTTGAATTGATAAGTGTAGATTTCTCAAGAGATGCTTCTTGTGTATAGGCTATGTTTTCTACTTCACTAATAAAAGATGCATTAGCTAACATCTGAGACAAAATCTCTACAGAATCTCCGGTAATATTAAGTTTATTAGCTATTCCTCTATAAATATCTATATAATCTTGTAATGATTTCATAATAATTATCCTGTTGTTTCATTTATATCAACTAGTATATCGTCAGATTCTACCTGATTAACACTTATTACTAGTTTTACTTTTGTTTCATCTATTAGGTCGAGTGAAACAATTTTTATATCGAGTGTTTTTGTAAATTTCTCTTTTATTTTTGTTATTAACTGTTCTACTCTACCAGTAATTTCAGATGCTAAATCCTTTTTCTTGGTATTAGTAAAAATAAAGTTAAATCCAATCTTAGATGCTCCTGGAATATCCTTTGGCCAGATATTTAAGTAGAGTTTGAAAAGATCTATAATATAGTATTCTACTTGATTTGTTATTTGACCTGTTGAAAGTAGGTAATTCATAATCTTGATTTATAATTTTTACAATTATTACATTTAACTGTAGGATCATCATCATTGAGAGCTACAAATTTACTACAGTTAGATGCTGATATATTCGTAAGATCTAAATCTTTTGGAGAAAAAGCAGAACAATTTGCTGCACTTAAGTCAGGAATAGGTATTGGTATTTCTATTTCAGGAATAGGAAGATCATCAATGATATCACCAACATTAGCTCCAACTAGTGCAATTAATGGTTTAGCAACTGTTTGTGTAGTTTCTACAATACTCATTACAGATCCAACGACCGGTATAGTTCCCATAAGAGATTTTAATCCTAGTTTACTTACCTTAGCATCAACTCTATCATAAACTGCACTAAGATTATCTCCTTCAGCTTTAAGTTGTTGAAGTAATGGAGGAGCTAATTGAGCAGAAACGCCAGGACCCATAGGAGTTACAGAAATCAATGCTGGAGGAACCATTGCAATTCTCGCAGCAAATTGAGCTGTTCCTACTGAAAGATGACCTAAATCTTGTCCAAGCTCATTGAAATCTTCTATCATTTGATTATACATCTGACCAAGTTTTTCATTAGCTTTATCCAACATTTCCTCTCCTCTTTTCTTCATATCCTCCTTAGCATTATCTAGAGTTTCTTTATATTTCTTTTTTGCTTCAGGATCTTTTATTTCATTAGATTCATCCTTAAACTCAGGAAGAGAATCTTGATATTTCTTTAATGATATTGATTGAGCTGCTTTAGCAGACAATGCACTTAATAAATTTTTCATAATATATCAACTCTCTAATAATATAGTATCTGATGTAGGTATAGGAGATCCTGGAGTTAAGAAAGTAGGTGATAATACAAAAGGTCCGAGAGCTGTATGTCCTCCCGCTACTACTTTACCCTTTACTGTTAATGTTCCAGGACCTTTAAGTGTAATATCAGATCCTTTAACTACTGCAGATCCAACTAATTCTACATTTGTTTTCCCATTTATAGTAACATCACAATTTTTTCCTATATTGATAGTTACATTAGATCTCATATTAATATCCATGTTTCCATCTTTATCTATAGTCACCCAATCAGTTGGTTCAGGTCTAGGATTATTATTTGGATCATTATACTCAGTTCCTGGATCAAAAATAGCAACCCTTATATAATCAGGTGTAATATCTACCATTTTTCCATTACTTCTAAAACCTATATAATCATTTTCTTTTATTTTTTGATATAAGTAATAACTCTGAAATACTGGATCAAGACACTTAAGAAATACGAAATCACCTACTCTTGGCTCATCTACTTCTCCTCTAAATGGAAATGCCTTAACTCCCGATTTTATTCCTGGGATATCCACCTTTATTTCATACAATACTTTATCTAAAACTTCTACAATTGTTCCAGTATAGTATAAATCTGCTTCTTTCATATTTTTCTATTTAATTTGTTGGATCTACAATTGGTAATATTTCTTCTTTCTCTTCTACACCTGATAACAATGAAGTCCAAGAAAAACTCTCTCCATCAGGGCCTACAGAACTGGAATCTTCAATAGCCATAAATAATTCATTAGATCGAACTAAGAATAATTTAAATGGTAATTCTGTTTTTTGCTCACCACGTTTATACTTCAAGATATCACCAAGTTTATATTTAGGCATATCAAAATCTTTTATTCTAAATGCAGTGAAGAAATCAGAATTCATATATCCTAAGTTTCTCCAATAGTTATGCATAAGTTGTTCAAAATCTTTTCCAACAATTGTATAATCTTCATAAAATTGGAGAGTTCTAGAATTTTTAGGTTGAAGATCTGTATAATCATCTGTACTGTTATTTGCTTGCTCTCCATTATTCTCATCTCCTTTAACTGGTTCCCATGGATTAGTTGGAGTATAATAAATTAAAGGATTATAGTTTAGATTATAAGAATCTAATTGTAAGAATTCAGAAGAACCCTCTATGCTATAATATGGTTCTTGATTTCCTCCATGATCAATACCTATAATCTCTTTCATTAAATACCCTTCCCATCCATAAGCAAATATAGATTTTTTCTTAAATCCATATGATAACTTAGAGCATAATGATTGATTTGTTTCCGAGTTTTGGAAAATTGTAAGTTTATTATTAATATCACATTTACATCTTATATCCTTTTTCCCTGGATATAAAGATTCAATAGCTGAAGTAATATCATCCCACTCAGCTTGTATAAGTTCTGTATAAAATTTCTTATCTTTTATACAGATAAAGTTTAGAGTTAAAAAGTTTTTAAAATATTTTTTATTAATTATGAAAACATCAATAATATAAATATTTCCACCTTCCTTCTCCAAAGTTATCTGTCCAGTATATTGATCTGTAATTAATTTAAGAGCTTCCCCAGAACCATCATGTGACATACTAATTTCCCCACTAGCTATCTTTCCACCAAGTTCTTCGTACATATGGATATTATCAAATTTATATCCGGAGTCAAACCATGGAGTGAAATTAATAGAAACCTTATAAGAATTAATATATTTCATAAACTTCCTAATATGTTATCTAATACTCTTTTTGGAATTAATTTTAAAATTGCGCCTCTTTTATAAGTTTCAAGCCCTCTAGCAGCCTGTAACATTAGGAGGCCAGCATATGAAGTAGAACCATAATAATCCTCTGCAATAAGATCTGGTCTATATTCATATGCTGTTATTTCATAAGATTCTCTTTCTATAATTGGATTATTTAAGTATACTAATATACTAGAGTTATATACATCTATTCCATCTATATAGTTTGAAAGATTTTCCTTATTGCTAATTATCTCATCTTTTTTAGTATACATTTTATCCTCCTAATAATTTTTTATTTTCTTCTATTTTTTTATTTATATTATCTTGTAATATTAACTCCATCGCTTGTCTTTCTTTTTGTGTAGCATCTCCTCCTATTAATCTCTTAAGTCTAACATCAGTAAATTTAGATGCTGGTTTGAAAGTCATTGTAATATCACAAGATAAAGGACATAGATCATTTTCTTTAGATCCAGTATCCCATCTCTTCATCATTTGTTTAGACATTTGGAAAGTAGCACTCTCACAAACAAGATTATCAATAGCATAAAGTGAGCCGAATTTAAGTTTAAGAGTTCCAAATTGTATTTTATCTATATTATCCAACTCAGCTTTAAATCCACCAGGAGGAATCTGCCAACCGAAATATCTATCAACCAATTCTTTTATCAATGCTACTTCAGTATCATCTTTACTTGCTGGCTCTCCACTATCATTTAAAAACTTAACTAATTTTCCAAAACAATATGGATATAATTCCATAATCTGATCATATACAGATTTGAATTTCCCATCTACATAATCAGAAAATATAGTAAATTTTATTGTTAGATTACCAAATCCAACTCCAGTTCCAGAATAGTAAGAGAATCTTCCAGTCTTAGTTACTAAAGCTCTATTTAAATAATCAGTTCCTGCTTTTGATAACTTCTCTAGAACATCAGTTGTTTTATCAAATATTTGTCCGATAGTACTAAATATAGCCATTCTATCCTCTTCTGATCCAGTCTTCATTTCCTCCTCTGCACTATTCATTTTTTCAAGTTCTTTGGAGAAAAATGATAGATACGGTGCATAAGGTTTAAATTGATTAAATATATCATTAATCTTCTCATCTCCAAATTCAGACCAAGAATTAGAAATAGCAGCTTGATAATCCTCTGTCATAATAGCTCTACATAATGGTTCATAAGAATACCCATCATCGTCTTTAGCACCGTGATATTCACCCCAAGATCCATCATCATAAAGAACAGAGTTATAATGAAGAGAAACTGACATTAAATCATTACCACGATTAGTATCATAGTAAAATCCACTAACTTTGGTTCCACTACTCATTCCTTCTCCATAATGTTTTTGTTGTGGAACTTCAATTCTTGGGGCAGAAGGAGATGATTTAACCATACTTCCTAATGATGGAGGATTAGGAGTTTTTATTTTTCCCGGTTTTTCTGCTGTATTTAATGGCATATTATTATTTTAATAAATTATCTATTTTATCTTTTTCTCTTTTCAGACCATCTCTCATATTATTTTTCGCAGCAGTAATAAAATCTTTTGTCGACTGTCCACTAATGAATTTCTGAAGTGATATATCAGAGTATTTAGTAGATGGTTGGAAATTAAGAATAACATCACAATATAATGGACTTAAAGTATTCATTTTCTTTGATGTATCCCAATATTTTACTACTTGCTTTGAAAAACTAAATTGAGCATTAGTACATACAAGAGAATTTAGTGCATAAAAAGCCCCAAATTTTAGCTTGAGTGTACCAGTTAAGATAGTATCCATATTTAAAAGATCCGGCTCATATCCAGCAGGAGGCATTTGCCAACTAAAAAATGTATTAAGCAATTTTCCATCTTCTCCAGTAATTCCAGTATTAACGCCTTCTTTATTAGATTCAATTTTTGATCCTAGTACTGTTCCATTTTCATCAACAACTCCTTGAGTATATTTACCCATTATATATGGATATAACTCTTGAAGCTGTTCTGAAACCGTTTTAAATACTCCACCAGAATAATCAGGAAGTACTGTAAATTTCATAGCTAAATTTCCAAAACTAGTACTAGTTCCAGAATAGTAAGAAAATCTACACCCCTGAGTTACAAGAGATCTATTAAGAAGTTTAGATGCTGTACCAGTTGCAGTAGCTATACCAGATAATACTTTTTTTGCTAGTTTTTCAACAGTACTGTCTCCAGTTGTATCTCTCAACATTGATTCAGCTGTTTTCGTAAGTTCTTTCGCATATGGAGCATAAGGTTTTAGATTATTCCACATACCACCTATAGGATCATCTCCAAAATCAGTCCAGGAATTACCAGCTTGAACAATAAAATCTTCATTTAGAATTCCTTTATAAAGAGGTACTGTATTATAACCTTCTTCATCTAAAGAATAGGATGAACCCATTTTTTGCCATTCCCCTTTTCCATCTAAATAAGAATTAGCATGAAGAGTTATATGAGTAAGAACTTTATCTATTTGTCTATCATAATAAAATGCATGATGTCTAGAAACAACTGCCCCACTATTATCATCCTTAGGGTTAAATCCACATCTTGCTAGTTCCCTATCTAGTTCTTCATCAGTAATACCAGCCATAATTATGATTGTTTAAATAATTTATCCTCTATAAGGGGGAGTAGTAATACTCTGTACTTTAGTTCTTCCATCTCCACCACCCATATTTATATTTCCTCCAAACTTAAGAGATGCTATGGCTGTAGAAACATTATTAATTGCTTCTGCTTGTGCTATAGATGTTTTTGAAAGAAGTTTTATATTTTCATTAATATCAGAAACTTTTGTATAAAGATCTTCCGTCTTATCTTTTTCTGCATCAGCTATTAATTCTCGTCCAGCAGATTCTGAAGTATTACCTGGAATAGATTTTTCTGAAGTTGGTGTAGTTGGTGTAACTTTTTCTGGAGCTAAAATACTACTCTGAGCCATTATCAATCCAGAATCACTTCCAAAAGAATTAACACCTGCAGTACTCCAATCATAAGTAGATATACTAGATCCTTTATCTGTTCTCTGTTCTACATAATTATCTGGAGTTGTAGATGAAGCATCAGCCATATAAATAGACTCTTCAGAATTTGTGGAATTAGTATTGGTATTTTCTAGAGTATCACCTTTAAAAGAGTTGTAAGTTAATAAAGCATCTCCTGCAAAATTTTCTCCTTTTTTCAAGGATCCCCAACCATCTTGCCCTTTATCTTCCATATGTTGAGCTGATTTTTCTGGACCTGCTGAAAATTCATAATATCCAAAAACATTTCGAGCTGCTTCAAGATGATCTTTTGAAGCTTTTATTTTCTTCAAACCTTCTCTATAAGCCGGAATATTTTCCATTTCCCACTTAACAAATTGAAGTTGTTCTTCAAAGGATGCATCTCCCAAAGATTTACCTGAACCTGGTCCATCATAATGTTTCCATCCAGCTTTTTTTTCTTTCTCACTAAGTTTACCATGTTCAAAAGCTCTTCTTCTAACTCCTAACCACTGAGCTATTCCAGTTGCTGGAGAGTCTGGATTCTTAGCAGTAGTAACTAATTGAGACTCTCTTAAAAAATTACCAACTAACCCGGCAGCTTGTTCTTTAGTCATCCCAAGTTCCTTCATAGCAAAATCCATGGCTTTTAGTATTCTAGCCTTTCTCACCTCATCAGTTATCTTTTCAGGTGGTCTATTTCCTGTAATATACCCTTTCACACCATCTACTGCATCACCTATATATTCGCCACTTTTTTTCATAGGAGAACTTTCATATTTTTTTTCAAATTCTTTATCTCTTCTTTCTGATTCACTAATAGCGTTATGATAACCTTCAAACTGCTTATTAATATCTATATCACTATGAATATTTTTAATAACTGGATCAAAAGAAATATGATTTGCTTCAAAATATTTTCTGTTATCCTCTAATTGTTTCTTTTTTAACTGAGTCATAAGACCTTCCATCTGTTTCAAAGATGCTTCATCAGATGTATTGAAACTAAAATTCTCATTATTTAATTTCTCTCCTAATCTAGCTCTTACTTTCTCAAAGAAACTAGGAGTAGCTTCATAAAATTCAAAAACAGATTTATTAACTTTCTTCGTCTTTCTAGCTCCAGTATGAGAATTTACATTATATTCAGGACCATCATACTCTTCTACTTCTAATACTTCCCCTCGTCTAGGATCATCTAAGGGAACCATATCTAAAGTATACTTATCAGCCCAAGCCTTATTCCATAATCCTTTAACTCCTTCAGATACAGCTTTCCATGCAGGATCTTGAATAATATCTCCAGTAGCAATTGCATCACCTATATCAGTTAAGTATCCATCTGCACCAACAACATTTCTCCCAGCATTTATAGCAGATCTCTTTGCAAATCCTTCAACACCTCGTTTCTTCCAATCAGCTCCTTCTCTATAGTAGTCATCATCGGTTTTTTCTCTTTTAACAAACTTAAATCTCTTAATGCTTAAATCTTCGTTGTTAAATAATCCTTTAGTATCTATTAAATTTCGAAGTCCTGATATAAAATCTTCACTAATTAATACTCCTCCTTTAGTATCTGCAGTATTTTTTAACCTCTCCATTCCTGACATTACACTAGCAACATTTACAGTATTACTAGTTTTGTCATTAAGCATTCTAGAAATAGTTCCTGCTTGTCTTACCTCTCCGGCAGTATTCGTTATCTTATTATCACTAGATATATCCCAAGAATTTAAATATCCATTTGATCCAGGTTTAGAAACAGTGGTAGCATCTCCCCATGAAGTATTTTTAACATTAACTCCTTTAGCAGATTTAAAAGCTCTTCCTTCCATAGCTTCACTAGCCATAGAACTTTCTTTTCCAACTTGTTTAATATTAGAACTAACTATATCTTTTATAGCATCAGCACCTCCAAAACCAGCCTTAAGAATATTTCCTAGATATTCTATTAGTTTTGTTACAGTATCTGGAAGATTACCTAAATCTAACTCAGGAACTTTAATTGCTTTTATTGCATCACCTCGTTCTTTAAAGAAATTACTAATCTTATCCCCTAAAAGTTGAAGAATACCATTTTTTTCTTTATTCCAAAAAAGTTTGCTTAAAGAATCAACAATTCCATCTTTTCCTTCAGGATCTCCGCCAAATAAACTAATTAACATTTTAGAAAATCCAGATCTGCCTCTTGGAGCTTTGGGATCATTTGGATTAACCTCTCCAAAAAGAAATGATTCTACATTAGCAGCAAATTTAACTATTCTTTTCCAATGTTTAGCTAAGAACATAGTACCAAAGAGGAAGAGAATAGTTTTAAATTGTCCACCTACTGAAGATGCTAATTTTCTGGGATCTAATCTCTCCGAAACACTCTTCCCTAAGTCAGATAAATGTTTCATTAATTTATTAGTACTTCTTGTTAAGGACCACTCACGACGTTGATATTCTTTTTCCCTGGCCGCTGCTTGTTGATTCTGTTTAGCAAAGGCATTAGATATCCAAGTTTTAAATCGAGCCTGTCCTTCATCTGGATTTTGTTTTACTGCTAATGTTCTCCCTTGGACAGGACCACCAATATTAGCAGCGGGAACAGCAACGTTATTAGTCGTCGTGTTCGTAGTGTTATTATTTATTGTTATCTTCTGTGGAGTAACTTGTACACTCCTTGAAGATGTTCGCTGTACTTTAGGTTGTCCAAGACCATATTTTCCTAAGACAGCTTGAGTTTGTGGATTCATTGATTGTACCTGTTGTTGTACACTTGCCCCTCCACCTAAACCTCCAAGAGCAGCCATTTCAACAGCCTGACTCATAGTTTCATTATTAGCCGCATCAGCATTATTTTCGAGTCTAGCTGTTTGTAAGTTTCCCTGACGTTCTGCATTTATCTGAACAATCTGGTTTTGTGCTTCTTGGAGTTGTTGTAAGTCTTTCCCATCCTCTGGTTTCTGGGAAGACATTTTTCTTACTTTGTTTTCAATATCTTCTGCAGCCATTGTTTATTTTCGTTTTATATAGTTTCTTATAAAATGTTCTATAGAAAGTATATTATTCAAGTTAAAATCCTTCTCAGTATCATTTTCTTTGCGAAATTCATTGATATAATATTTTTCATCCTCATTCACTAATAAAGAATAAGGAGACAATAATTCATATCTATCTTTTGGAGTTTTTACATATAATACTGAATAATCTACGAATTCACTTGTTGGTATATAATCACCCGAAACTTTTATCATTTTTGGTTCATGTACAGTCACTTTTTCCCGAACTATATCCTTATTACTTAGTGGATATAATTTTATATACTCATTCAATATATCATTCATTTCATTAAATAATATACTAGATGAATATAGATAAGAATTAATAAAATTTTTATAATTAATACCTATACCGCCATCATCTATTATATTTACGATAGTTGAGAAAATATTAAAAAATTCTTTATTATATTCCCTACTTAGATCTAATTCATTAAGAGAAACTCTTTTAGATATATAATCTTTCAGAAAATTATATAAATACTCTCGAGACTCCAAATCGGTTTCTATAATATTACTTAATTGATCAATATTAGAATATAAGATATATTGAATATCTTCGCAATTATGGAAAAATTGGATATCTTTCCCTAAATACTTGTTATGAAGACTTTTTAGACCTTCTACACAATCCAATAATCTCTCCGTACTATACTCATCTAAATAAATATATATATATTTCCGTTAAAATCAAAAAAGTTTCTTAATATATCATGTAGTTCTACTTCTACCTTAGACCTAAACTTCTTTCTCTTTACATATCTCCTGATAAATCCAAACATAATATAGCCTCCTTATTTTTTTTATCTCTCTTTAATCTTCATATAACTTCAAAGCCTTATATATGTAATATAAAACCAAAGAAATATGAAAATAGGAATAAGATTTATTAAAAAAAGTGAATTAGATGTGTCTTCATGTCAATTTGAATTTACCGAAGACGCTGAATTAACATTTAGGGATGAAGAAGATAAACCTAAATCAGTAGAACTATTCATATTTACTAAAAATCCTATTAGTAGTGATAAAAGAATAATTAGACTTAGACCAATGGTAGAGTATAAAGGTAATACCTCAGATATTCAAATTATAGAAGATGATGGTAAAGAGTGTAATTACGTTTATACTGCGCCAGGAGAATGGCAATTCGATATACCTAATAATATAATTGAATTTGATAATGGGGATCTAAAAATAATAAAGGATTATTTAAGTAAGTATGATTTGTAAAAAGTAGAGATTAACAAAGATTTCTACTTTTTATTTTTTTTTACAAATTAGACCCTAGATCTACTGCATTCCATTTATATTTTCTATCTTTCATTAATGATTCTATTGGATTAACCGAATTTTTTGATTTAAACATGTCATATACTTTCGATACAATTTTTAAATTTCTACTACTCTTATATGTATCTAAAGCTGCATTTTTATATTTATTAGTATACTTTAGATCTTCTGAAGTAGCACCATTTCTTTTCAATGCATTTATTCCGTTCTTCCAAGCATTCTTCTCTTCAGAAACAATAGAGTTATTTAATCTAGCAATATTCCATGTAGATTTTGCTTTTCCAAAGAATCTATTAGAGGTCGTTTTGTTTTCTTGATTCTGTAATCTTCTAATTCTCATCCCTACCTTTCTAGTTCTTGGATTTTTAGAATTTAATATATATCCATATTCATGAGACATAGGAGTTGTAGAATCTAACAAACTTCCTTCAAGGTTTATTATATTTTTCTTTGTTTTAGCAGCTAGTAGTGCTTTTGATTCTGAAAGATCTATACAGTCTTTTGGAGAAATTTTTGTATATTTAAGATTATTTATCCCTAATGTAACTCTATTTACTGGAGCAGCTGATTCTCTCGCAACGTTATTTTGAAATTTATACCAGCCATTATTATCCAATACCCAATTTTCTCCATCCTTTGTTATCTCTTTTGTTAGACTCTGATTTAACTTAGGATTCTTGGGAACATTTGTTTTTAAATCAATTCCTAGTTTTCTATTTGCTCTAATTCTTCTAGCTTTCTGATCTCTAGCGTATAATACTAATGGATTCTTTATTTTATTAGATCCATCTCTTTTATTAATAGGAGCAATAAAATTTCTTATAGATTTCATTATACTACTTGGCAAGCTAAATTCTTTCTGTTCTACTATAGATTTTTCTCTCCCTGTTAATGATTTATTTTTCAATAGTATAATCATAGCTCTTTATTTTTAATTTAATTAGTTCCTGGGCAGTTATATCCCAAACTTTCCCAGGATTGTATGTTTTTAAGGAGGATTAATTTTCTATAATCTATTAATTTTCCTCTCCATCTTTTCTTCAAGAGCTATTATCCTATTTCCGTTAGGATGTTGTTTCCACTCCTGACCTAAATCATCTTCATTAATCATACTATTGAGAAGAAAACTCTTAAATTCCAAGTCACTCATAGGAACTATCTTTTTTTGAAAAATATCCCAGTCTTCTTGAATAATACTCCATCTTTATAGTAAACTGTAGGATTATCTAAGTCAGCATAATCTTGATTTTCTGCAAATAAAGGAATATATCCATCTTTATTAGGTTTTTTATCTAATATTGGAGTTGGAAATGGATTAAATCCATGACATCCTTGGAGATTAATTAAATCATAAAAATCCTTATTAATTCCCTGTAAGTAATAATTTTGAACGATTTTTGGAAATTTATCGAAATCTCCAGGTTTTATTAAGTATTCTTCTCTAATTCGTTCAGTTAGTAAAGAAAATACTTTTTGTCTTAATACTCTCATAATTATTCCTCTCTATCTTTTCTATATTTTCTATATCCAGCATAAGCACCTAATAAGGAAGAAGTTACTAAAGCTCCTTTTGCTATAGATTTCTGTTTTCCTAATTTCTTTGCTTTTTTTAATATATTCATTCCTTTCTCTTGTGCTTTTCTTTCAATATTAATATCATTTTCTACAGCTTCTCCTGCTCTCTTATAAATATCATCAAAGTTACTTACTCCTTCTTTTTTAACAAGATCTTCTACGATTTTTGCTTTTTTTCTGAAAGATCCAGAAGAAAATTGGTCAATTTTAGATCTACCAATAACATCATTTTGTTTAACTTTCTTTAATTCAGTCCTAGCAGTTTTAATTCCAGATCCAATTGCTCCAGCACTTACTAAAATTTTTTCTGAATTATCGATACTGTTAGATTTAGAATTTTCTGCATTATTCCGAAGTAATTTTCCTCCTATATAAACTCCAGAGACACCTAAAGATAATTTTCCAGCCCCTCTTAAAAAATTTTTTGGGATTTTTCTTGATATAATCTTTTAACTCTTTAGTACTTAATTTTTTATATCCTTTCCCATCAACGATATGTTTAGAATCTATATTTCCTTCAATCATTCTAGTGTTAGAATTCTTATCTCCTCCTAAATCTTTCCAAAGAGATCTATTATATTTATTATCCTCTCTATAACTTCTATTATTTAGAAACTCTTTATATGTTTTGGCTCCTTCTAATTCTGGATTTCCATTAGCTATTTTCATTTTTTTATAATCTTCATGTGGTATTTCTACTTTTAGAGTCTTTGATTTTCCTCTACCAGCTTCAATCCTAGCATCCGAAACATTCCTAGCTGATTTTTTATTTTTTGCTAAATATACTAACTCCCTTCCATCATCTTTTCCGGCACCATGAAGAAATGAATTTGTAAAGTTTCCATCCTCTAATGCTTTAGAACCTTTAAGACCACTTTCTAAAATAGATTTAACATTCTTCTTTTCAGTTGAATGATAGAATTTATGCCTTCCTGTTAAATCTCCTTTATTATTTGATTTAGAAATTAAATATCCACCTCCTATAATAGAAGATAATCCTACTCCTTCTTTTAATTTCTTATTATCTTCTTTTTTAGAAAATAATTTTCTCTTAATAATCATAAAATATTATATAGGGGAATTATTAAACTTCATACCCCCCCGTTTACAGGAAGATAGAAGTTTTTATTATAGATTAATTTATTCAGTATTATCTTTCTTTTTTCCACCTTTGATAGCTAATGCCGCTCCTCCTGCAATTAATCCAGCACCAAGAGAAGCTTTTCCGAGACCCTTAGCAAAACGTTTAGGATTCTTTTTAATATATTTTCCAACCTCTTTGATAGAATTTTTTTTGATAACCTTTTCCTCCTTTTATATATTTAGATTCAATATCACCTTCAAAAATTCTTGTTCCAGAAGTTCCTTTAGCACCAGAAAACTTATCATAATATTTATTAGCTTCTCTCTTAGTCATTGGATGAAATATATTATTCTTCATGTCCTCAGCAAACTCTTTTTTTAGTTTTTGCATTGTGAGCGATAGTAAATTCAGGATTCTCATATACTCTCCTAGACCTCATGTTCTGATACTCTTTGTAGGGAATTGACATCCTAACCATAGAAGGTGTTTCAGCATTCATTGCGTGAGATACTATCATATCAATCGCTGGCGCTCTCTTTTTTCCAGTATATACTATCTTCTTCCCAAACTTTTTACCAACATCACCTATTCTTTGATTAGTAATAGCATCACTAGTAAGAGCTTTTTCACCTTTCAAACCTTCTTCTAGTATTTTCTTCTTATTTTTCTTAGTAGTTCCATGATATAATCTAACCCTACCAGATACTTCTCCAGATTGATGTACATTATCTAGTATATTCAATCCTTCTTTAGTAACTACCGCTCCTCCGGCTATTGATGCGGCCCTCTTAAGTTTGTCATCAGATTCTTTTTTCTGACTAAATAATTTACGTTTTATAATCATAAGTCTAAAATGTTTACATTTATTATTCCTCCCTCACCCATCATTTCTTTTCTCTCAGCTTCAGATTCATAGTAGGCTTGGCGCTGTGCTGCTGATATACCCTTAAGCCTCTGTCCCTTCTTACCACCAAAATTAAGTAATGGGAAGTCTGGATCAGTTCCTTCAGTAGTATCAAGAAAATTCTCATAACATTCCCTAAGAGCTTTAAGAGAACTCAATGTATAATTCTCTATTCCATCTGCCTTAAGAAATTTATTTAAATAAAATTTTAGATCCATCAATTGGGGAATTGTTACAGATGTCTCGAAAGAAGTCGACAGTAAGAGATTCTACACTTACTGCCACACTCCTCCTTTCCTTCGGTTTTTTACCTTTATTACATTCTGAACAAAACAATTGAACTGGTTCAAGACGATCATAATATAAGTCACGTAAAGCTAAGAGAAGTGTAACATCAGAGTGAGTAGCCCCAAGGACATCTTTTTCAATCTGTGTTCCCTGATAATCAAAATCTTTAATCAGTGCTATAGTTTTTATCATCTTAAGATCAGTTACAGTTCGATATCTAAGGTAAGTTTGAAATACCTTCATAAATTCTCTAACTGTCGGAACTATAGTCTCGTATCTATGTCCACCGAGTTCAATAAAAGCACCATTCATAATCTTTTGATCGATCTGTTTGAAGTGTATATCTTTTTCGAAGGATATAGTTTTTTTCATTTTCTTTCCACATTCTGGACATGTTACCTCAATTTCATAAGATAATTCTCCAGAAACCGTACAAAGCTTCTTATAAAATATCAAGAAATCTACATCCATTAAATAACAATCTAGGATAGTTTCATCTTCTTGAACTAAAAGATTGATATCATATAAGTATTTTTCTAGTGGATCATCAGAAGGAAGATTCTCAAGATATCTTGTTATTTCTAAGAATGTCATAGGACTAACCTTAACACTTGGGAATTTATATCCATATCCTCCTGATGGTAATTGTGATGTTAAAATATTCATAATCGTTAAACTCTCATTTTTTATTAATTAATCTTCTTTTTCTCTACGCTCTAATTCTTTACGAGCCTTTCTTGCTTCTGATTTATGATGAAGATGTGCAGCTGCAGCAATTCCGGCACCTGTAGCAGCACCGATTCCAGCTCCTATTAAACCTCTTTTTAAAGATAATTTCTTAGCTAATCCAATTGAAGCTCCTGTCACACCTAAACCTATCATCGCTTTAGCAGCAGTCTTCTTTATATTCTTTTTCTCTCTATCAGTCAAACCTTCATCATATCTAGCTCTTTCTTTAAGCCATTTATCTGACTTTCGAGAGAATTTAGAATCATCAAACTCTTCTGACATTCCAAGATATGTTTCTTCATCTAAATCATCATCAGCCTTAGAAAACTTATTCTCTCTAAGTTTTTCTGCACGTTTCTTCATTAAATGGTTTGAAGCTAATCCCGCCGCTGTTCCTAATAAAGCTGTTCCTGCCAAGATCTTCTTATTTCTCTTTGAAGCTTTCTTTGAAACTTTATCTTCTAATTTCTTTGTTGCTTTTTTTAGTATATCTTCTTCGCCTTTTAATTTTTTATCAGCCATGTTTAGATAATGTTTTTCAACTTTCTGAACTTTTAGAAGATTATCAAGTTCGTTAAATGAATCTATTACTGGTTCTCCTGTTCTCGTCTTTTCATTAGCTCGCTTAAATACCTCTTTACCAGTTTTTCTAATTTTATCAAGTTCATTCCGATATTTTTCATATAATTTACCAGAATGTTTGAGATACTGATCATTTATTTTGGCTTCATCAACTGACTTAGCAACGTCAGAACCAATTAAACCTACCCCAGCTACAGTACCACCGGCTAAAATTCCATGTGCAGTAGCTACTCCTTTACGAGTTTTATCAATCTGATCTGCAGCTCTCTGTTTTCTCTCTTCGGCTGTTAATTTCTTAGAGAATAATTTTCTCTTAATAATCATACTATTTATATAGGGGATTATTAAACTTCATACCTCCCCCCCCCCTTAGAGAGTATGATTTTTCTTATTATAAATAAAGAACGAAATATAAACTAAAAGCCTTATATATGTAATAAAATATTTTAAATTATGAAAATAGGAATAAGTACAACTAACATAATTAATGAATTTGTTAGATTTATAGGTCCTGTAGTTGACCTAAGAATAAAAGAATGTAAAGTGTATGTAATAATAGATCACAATAAATTTACTAATCTAGAAGAAATACTAAATCAATTAAATCAACAATCTATTTTTTCACTTAGTCCAGCAGAAATTGTATCATCTTTTGAAGTAGAATCTATACTACTTGATACAGATAATTCAAGAACAGATACAGTTATAAAACTTCCTGGGACTTGGAGAATAAATACAGAAACTAATGAAATAATTGAACAAGAAAATCTAGATAAAATTTTAAAGCTATTTACTACACAAGAAGGATGAGAGAAAAAAACTCATCCTTTTATTTTCTTTTCTTAGAATTTCCAAAGATCTGACCTATAATACTCTTATCCTTTCTTCTATTTTGCCTTATTTCTCTCTTATCTAGTTTATTTTTAAGGTCTAAATCATTTTTATCCAAATTTTCCGGATAAGTATTTTTAATTCTATGTAACTTACCTGGACTAACTTCTTTCTTTAAAGCACTATTTGGATCTAAATATTTAGCCGCTGCATTTAAAGTTCTTGCATTTCTGGCAGCTTTATAAGTTTTTAGAGATAATTTTTTATCCTTTTCTGCAAGTTTTATCTCTTCTTTAGATGCCCCATGCTCTTTCATTAAATTTATTCCATTCTTCCAAGCATTTTTCTCCTCTTTAAGTTCAGCACTATTTCTTTTGAACTCTTCTTTCACTCGTTCTATAGTTCCAATTTCAGATTTTTTCTTACTCTTATTCATTAAATTTAATCTACTAATAGCTTTATTCCTCTCACCAGCAGCTCCAGTACTATTCATTGCATGACCTACTTCATGGGCTAGAGCTGGAATATTTTCATCATATTTTCCTTTAATATTTATAAGACCTGATCTTGGAGATAATCCAGAAACTTCATTAGGAGATAACGTTAATGCAATTTTCTTACTTAATCGTTTTCCATCAACATTTCCTTCGTATTTTGAATTATTCAGAAACCGTTTACTAACTTCTTTTGCTTCTTCTGGCTTAAATGGAGCATAATAATTTATAGATTCTTTTTCACCTATTGAAGTTTGAATTTTATTATTATCAAATACTCTAGAATTTCCCTTCTTAATAGCATCCTTTACTAAATCTTTTCCAAGTTTCTTATTAGAAATAGATTCTTTTTCTAAATCTTTTGCTAATTTAAGTACTTCACTATTATTAGATACTTGTTTAACTGATAAATCTTCTAACTTCTTTCCGATTTTTCTTTGAAGTCTACCTGCATATTTCTTCATAACTCTAGAACCACCTGAATGGTAAAATTCTTGAGCTATATTAAATTGTTTTTGTCGTAGGATTATCATACTATTAATTTTTATTCAAAACAAAATTCCCACTCACCTTTACTGGCGAATGAGAATTATTATGTCCCAGGCAAGATCGAACACTTACCTCATAAAATATTGTTTATTGTTTTCAGGTTATTATATATTTCTTGATACTCTGGCTTAACTCCTATAATGTCAGTAGCTTTCACTCTCTTCTTAGAACCATCAGAAAGTATTTCATTTACTTTAGCCTCCTTAGTTTCAAAAAAGTTTTCTAAGTCAGTTGCTTTAGGAGTAGCTGTATAATTAATTGAAGAATATAGTCCTCCAAGAATTTCTTTTATTTTTGCTTGGCTTATTCTATCTCCAACAGAAAACTTAGAGAGAATAGTATTTACCAAAAGTTCTTTACTAAATGTTACAATACCTAACTCTTTTTCAATTTTATACCTATCATACCCCAAAGCTTTTAGTTTTTGTGGTTTAAGAATAGTATAATAAGATTTAATATTATCATGTTCCCCAATCTGATCTAATACTATTTGTATAGCTTGATTAGATAATCCATATTCACATAATAATTTAAGCTTTTGTTTGAACAAAGTTAGATTTTCATACTCATTCATAAAATTAGATACTTCTCTATTAATTAGATCATTTGTATCTAATGTATTATGTACTGAACTAAATACAGTAAATCTATCTTTATAATCATATTGTTGTATTCTAAAAGCTCTAATCTCATTTACTAATACTAAATTATTAAGTACAGGTATCAAAGTTCCACTCTGATGTTCGTTTACCGCCACATAATTATCTTTATAACTAAAAGATTTTGCCATTTTTTGATATGTTTCTGCTAGATCATATTTTGCTTTATCAGGTGCAGAGCTATAGGAATCTAATAAGTTTTGAGTAATTTCTTTTTTTCTTTCTACTTCTTTATTAAACTCCTCTTGAGACACTTTCCTATAATCACATATTGTTCGATAATAAAATACTGCACTATTACTCCATGGATTCTCTTGCAGCCTTTGTCTACCTAAGATCTGAGGCAAGTCTTCAGAGATATCAACAGCTAAAGAATCTATATTACTATCACTAAATATAAAACTTCTAGCACAAAGAGAATAAAAATCAGCTCCTAGGTATACAGTTCTAGTACAAAAGGTAAACATTTTAGGTTTAACTCCTTTTAGCGGTACTTCACCTATTACGAATTTCTTCCCTAATTTACGTTGTATTCGTTTTTGATTATCAGGAGTATCACTACACAAAATATTTACTTCTTCAGATTGGAGATTACACTTTTTTATAATACTAGTAATATGATTAACAGAATTTACATAAAATACAGCTTCATCCGATATTATTTCAACAGGATAGCCATTTACCATTCTAATAGCTCTCTCAAAATTACCATCCTTGTAGGACTGAATAATTTCTGGGAGTTTTTCGCCAACAGATTTCATTGTAAGTACTTTTAAGGCAGGTTTTAATACCCTAGTCGAATCCTCCTTACTCCAATCCATATTAATATATGGAAGACCATCAAACTCACCTAACATATTAAGATATTCCTCCAACATAGGAGTTGCACTAACAAATAAAGCTGAGTGAGATTGGTGTAGATGATATAAAAAATCTAATTCTGTATTAGACTTAAACTTAGAATCATGTAAGATAGTTTGAAACTCATCTATAATGGTGTAAAAAGATTGAAATATACCCAAAGATGTTAATATATCTTTTACAATCCTATAAGAATCATATGTTACAAGAATTTTACAAGGTTTATCTCCTAAGTATTTTCTTTCATTTAGATAGTCTTTTATTTCATTCATTAATCTATTATAAACTGTATCCTTTCCATGAACTACTTCTTTAAGAGTATCCATAAATACTTGAGATCTAGTCTTATCTATCTTGCTTAAATCTTTATCAACTGTCAATTCTTTTTCAAGCTCATTCACTACTAAGTAAACACTATCCTTATGTTGGTCTTTCTTATTTTTAAGTAACATCTTTCTTGGAGAACATAGGATAACATTTTCAGGACCTCTAAGACAGTATTCTGTAAATCCACAACCTGGAAGTTGTTTATTAATAATACATTTTACTGGGAATTTATAAAATCTAAAGTCTGTTCCTAATTCTGATATAAATCTTATTCCTCTAGGAACTACATAATCATTTAATTTTAGTATTGGCATACGTATAATTTTATCAAATTTATTATAATCTAATAGAGAATCCAGTTAAAAGAACTACTATGTCTCTTTAAATTGAAGACATAGGAGGATTCCCTTTTCAATCATAAGGAATTGAAAGGATATTATACGTATTTTGTCACTTTAAATGGAGTAGTTTTAGTACAGTACTATATATATTTTATCTGACAAAAAAGTGACACTTGCTCATATAGATAAAGAACATAAGATCATGTCGGAGACATGGAATATTTATGTTCAGGATTTCTATGAGCTTTTAATCTAGAAATACCACCCCTGGCCCTTTAGAGGCCAAAGGGGTGTCAACTTAATTAAAATAATATTATACTAAAATTTCCTATATATCTTATTCAATGTTTCTTTTCTAAGACACCTCTAGCGGTAGCGGTTAGAGGTGTAGGATAGGGGAAGCTCCTTTGTCCTCATAAATAAGGGACAAACCTATATAAAACCTCCCTTTTATCAATTTGAAAGCCTAGTATATGTAATATAAACTTTAAATACGTAGAATTATGAAAAGAATAGTCAAAGAAGCGGTAATTGAAAGAAAACTTACTGATGAAGAGAAAGATATAATAAGACCTCATTTAGAATGTAATTATAAAATAGTAATGTTATATCCTATTAATGAAAATACAGAAATACCTACAGATGCATTAGATCCAGAGATATGGAATATTCCAGAGGGTTATTATGCTATTGAGATTGAATGATAGTTTTATATACCTTCAATTCTTCCATATGAAATAAGAATAAAATATATAAAATTATGAAAAGAGATAAATTAATAAAAGAAATTATTGAGAAGGATTCATTTATTTTTGAAGATCCTTGTCCTTTATCCCATCAAGAATTAGAAGAGATAGACTCTACTATAGAGAGTACATCTTCTATGTTAGATAATATGAAAATTGACTCAACAGAGGATGATCCTATGCTAAGATTTGAAAAAATAGTAGAAAATCTTAATAAATCTAATAAAAGTATGAGAGTAAAAAGAAATGAGTTAATCTTTTTAAAGGATTATCATAATACATCAAAAACTCCTTGTTCAGATTGGCTTGATCATAAAAGAGTAGACCTGTATCCTATTAATGAAAATACAGAAATACCTACAGATGCATTAGATCCAGGGGTATGGAATATTCCTGAAGGTTATTATGCTATTGATAGAGATTTGGATTAATTTCCAAATCTCTTTATTTATTTTTATATTTTCCAAGTAATCTTACAGTATCATCAGTCATCATTTTATTAGCTGCATTGGATTCATAAGTTCTAAAGGAATAATCTAGACTTTTATTTCCTGCTTTTTGCATTTCTCTGGGAAGATTATATTTTTTCGCTAATGCAGCGGCATGATATGATGCATTAGCTTCATTCATTAATGTAGATAAATTTCCTACATTGTTCATAATAGAATTATGTAAATTATGTGAAGTATTTACTTTTTTATCCAAACTTCTATAATTACCATAATATTTACCTCCTCTTAATTGTTCTCTATTATCACTTACACGATGTCCAACCTCATGAAGAATTGTATATGGATTTTTTCTATGTATATTATTTATATTAATAGTATCATTTTTATAATTATATTCTGTAGTTAAATTAGAACCTACTGCAGTTTTTATATTATCTTTTTTAAGATCTTTTAAAATTTTTTGAGCAGATTCAGGATCATATCCTAAAGTAGTATTTAATTTCTTAGCTTGATTGTATTTAGTTTCAAGTTCTGAGAATTCATTATCATAATTAGATTCAATATTTTTTCTTTTGAATCTATAATTTTTTCCAGCTCTTTCTTTTTTGATTTTATCTAACTTTTCTAAATCTATTCTATTTTGTTTCGAATTATCTTCTATAATTTCACGTATATCATAAGTTCCCTTTGCTTTTCGTTCTTTATAGAATTTTTTATTATCAAGTGAAAGATTAGTAAAAGGATCAACAACATACTGACCAGATTTTTTTACCTTCTGTCTTGCAACGCGTAACCTATTATTAGAACTAGCAGCTTGAATTCTCTTAAATCGTTCATGAAGTTCTGGATTAGTATATTTTTCCATCATTCTTTTGTAGGCCTTAGCTGTTTCAGGGAGACCTATATTATTAATTGCTTGAGAATTTTTAGCATAATCTACTACCTGATCTTTCCCAGTTAAAGCATCTATTGTCTCATTACTAACATGTCTAGCTTTAACGAATTTCTTAGCTGATAAACCTCTACCAATATTTCCTTTCTTTAGGGCCTGATACATTTCTTTCATGGCCTTAGTTTCTTGTCTGGTATATAATTTTCTTTTAATTATCATATAGCTCTTTATTTTAATTTTAGTTCCTGGGTAGTTATATCCCAAACTTTCCCAGGATTATTGTTTTTTTTTTACATTCTACATTCCTTAAGAGCCTTATATATGTAATAAATAAAATATATAAGATTATGAAAGAATTAGAATTATTTATTAGTTTTCGTAACTTTTTTAAATACTTTCGTCATTTTGGAAAGATATTTTAGTTACGATTTATAAGAAAGATGGTATTAATTATTTATCATCTTTCTTTTTATCTCTCTCCTTTTCTAATTTCTTCTTTTTCTTGCTTTCTTTTAGGGAATAATATATCTAATAAATTCATAATAATTTGTTTTAGTGTTTAGTAGAAAAGTAGCCGATCAAAGCCACTCTTCTTTAGTTTTTATGTTGGTTGTATTATTTTTGGCTGAGTTATTATATCAGGGGATTCACCTTCTATGAGAATTCTTTTTAAAACTTCAGATATTTTCTCATAGGTATTGTAAGTATATGGAATTTCTATAAGAATTATATTATTTTCCTTACAATATTTTCTAACGTTCTCATCCCTTTTTAGTTGTTTTTGAAAGGATCGCTTATCTCTATAAAAGTAATCTACGAATTCATAATGTTGTGCTCCATTATATTCTATCAAAAATGTTACTTCTTTTGTGGATGAATATATAATAAAATCTGCTCTAACTTTAAATTCATTATTTATCTCTATAGTAACTTCATCGGATAGATTGAATTTTTTATCTTCAAACCATTGCAGTACTAGTTTTTCTCCACTGCTTTTTCCATTAGTTTCGTAATTGTATCCATTTAAAAAATCTTTTGGAAGTATTAAAAAATCTACATTATTTAATTTATCGTAAATTCTAACATATGTCTCTAAATTCCTATATTTTACATTCGTAAAATCATATCTCTCTAATCCATATATTTCTATGGATTTTTTAATAAAATTATTTGATCGTTCACAGCTAGGACAGCAATCTCGATCTTTTCTTAAATGTTCTAGTGGGGATTGCCAAAAATAATTATTACAATTTTTACATAATATCTTTATAGGAATATCATTATCTATGTATTTTGATTCGGAATAGTCAAAACAATTTCCAAATTTACTTATTGCTTTGCTAAACCATCTATCTGATATATTTTTTCTTCTAATATTTAATCCATGCCTCATATTGCATTCTGGACATCCAATTATTCCATATTTAGGTCTTTTCTTTAATACTCCTAAATGTTTTGCTGGTGTCATTTCAAAATATTGTCCACAATGTTTACACTTTAATATTAATGGCGTTTTCCAAGTAATGTAATTTGTTTTATCATATTCAAATAAATCGCCATATACTTCTTTACTTTTTTGAATAAAACTTTTTGTATCTTTTATTAAATGTTCCATATTGATTACAGTTTTAGGAAGTTCTAATATTATTTCTTATGAAGAAGGGTGGATTGATCAGATCCACCCTTCCCTACTGTAATCATAAGAAATAATAAATTAGATACTTCTAGTTTATTAATTAAATATTATCAAAAGTTCTTTCATACGTTAATCAATGAGTTTCACCTCATGACAGACTATATCACCTAAGGAATTTCCTCAGTCTACATACATAGTCGTTGAACCTAGATTTATGTTAATATCTAGGATGCTGATTATTTGTATACAAAGATACAAATTTTCCAGCAATTCTTGTAGAAAACACCATGAAATTTTCCAAAATGTTCAAATTGCTTTAAAGTCATTAATTATTTTTATCAATGAATAGACTATATCATCTAAATTATATTTCAAACTTAGTTCTATATTTAGTCGTTGAGAAATTAGATCTTTTCTAATTTTTGCTGATTATCTATTTGATATTCCAGCATTTTAATAGAATTTTCATAAAGTAATATAAACTTTATGCTTCTTCATTTGAAAAAGCTTACTTGGATATCTGCTCGCATTTGTTAATATATATTAATATATTATAGACTATATCATCTTAAGAATTAATATTTCTTAAGTTATACATTTAGTCGTTGAGAAGCTATTTTTAATAGTTTTTGCTGATTTATGTTTTACATTTTCCAGCATTTTAGTATAATTTTCCTATTATATAATAGGCGACTAAGCAATTAATCGGTTCCGTCTTCTGTTTGCAATAGGTTACTATAATATTTTATTATATGTTCAGAATATAAATTTAACTTATATTTC